>MDTC01174400.1_pt1 | contig 116915 bp, 118 predicted proteins | sample 811181 | NCBI WGS metagenome assembly MDTC01 (sample SAMN05326644, study PRJNA326480) | marine metagenome | isolation source: seawater | place: Pacific Ocean: North | collected 2011
TCAGACCCAGTTCTTAAAGCAACTCTTGATCTTTGCACATCTCCACTTTGGCTTACAACTACTGTATTTCTATCTGAATTACCTGTAGCGAATACTCTAGAGATTTTGTCGTTTTCTGTTTGTGTTACAGCTACTGTATTCTTGTTAGAATCATCAATATCAACTTCAGCGAAATTATCGTTTCCCATTTGTGTCACAGTTAAGTCGTTTCCGTTTGAGTTATTGTCTAATTCAATGTCACTAATATCATTGTTATCACCTACTTGAGTAGCCATAACAGTATTGCGATCTGAATCGTCTTCAATTTCCACTTCCATTTCGTTACCATCACCGTTTTGAACAGCTGTTACAGAGTTATGTGATGAGTCTCTTTGAATACCATCACTATCCCACATATCAAAAGTGTTATTGTCACCTCTTTGAAGAACTGACACTGTGTTTCCGTTGGAGTCATCATTGATATTGATTTTTGATTCGTTAGTCATCCCTCTTTGCACCGCACGAATAGTATTTCGGTCTGCATCACGACTAATCACAACTCTCGAATCATTTCTTTCTCCAACTTGTTTTGTTCTGGCTTTGTTTCCACTAGAATTTCGCTGAACCGTGATATTGCTTTTATTGCGATCTCCTAACTGAGTTGCCTTAGCCTTATTACGATTAGAATTCTTATTTACCTTGACATTAGCTCGGTTTTTAAAGTCAGTCTGAGCAACGGTAATTTTGTTCCCATTAGAGGAGTTCAGAACCTGTACATCCGATTTATTTTCATCTCCTGCTTGAGTTACACCGACCGTATTTCTATTACTGTCTGTAATAGTTACGTCAGAATCATTGTCTTGGGCCATTGCCACTGATACAAAAAGAGCGCATGCTCCAAAAAATAATTTTTTCATGATTAAATAATTTTATTTCCTACAATAATAGAAGAAGTCCCCTACATCAATTCTAATTATTTTAAATAATTATCAATAAAATGTCTGATTTAATCGATGAAATACATTTTTAAGATTTATATATTGAATAATACTTAAAATAATGTCCGTTTATTCTGACACTCATATTTCAGAAAAATCTTCATATTACTCTTTTATTACCTACCGATTAGATGTTGTATGTTTGTATAAAGTTAAGCTTATGAATATTTTCAAACTAAATCTCATCGCAGTAATAGCAATGCTCTCTGGCTGTTATGAGGTTCAGAAATCCAATGACCAAATCATTCAAAACGCAACTGAAATTCAAAATTTGGAGATGAGTACAGCTTATTTTGCCAGTGGATGTTTTTGGTGCGTGGAAGCTGTATTTGAATCTGTCAAAGGTGTTGATAAAGTTATTTCGGGTTATTCTGGTGGTAGAGAGAAAAATCCTACATATACTCAAGTTGCTGCGGGACGCACCTCACATGCCGAAGCCGTTAAGGTAATATATAATCCCAAAGAAATAAGTTTTCTCCAACTCCTTGACGTCTATTATGGTTCTCATGATCCTACCGCCTTAAACTATCAAGGTCCTGATTATGGAAGTCAATATCGGTCTATTGCCTTTTATCAAAATGAAGTTGAAAAATCGTTAATTAATAAATACATCAAGGCATTAGAAGGTTCGGGAGTCTATTCTAAACCAATAGTAACTGAGGTCATTCCTTTTGAGATTTTTTATGACGCTGAAGAATACCATCAAGATTTTGAAATAAAAAACCCCAACAATCGATACATTCTTAATGTATCTGTTCCTAGATTGAAAAGATTCCAGCGTCTATTTCCGGAGTTACTAAAAGAAAACAACCAAGATCATTAATTTTTGAAGTAAGCATGGCTAGCATCACCAACAAACTTTTATCCATAGTTATACCTGTTTATAACGAAGAAGATAACGTCGCCTTACTCACACATAAAATTCATGATAGTCTCAAGGGTTACAGCTATGAAATTATTTTCGTGAATGACTTTTCTACAGACCAAACTATTAAGGCTATAAAAACGCTTAAAGACCCTCTGGTTCACCTTATTGAATTGAAGAAAAATTACGGTCAAAGTTTGGCACTAGCTGCAGGAATTGATTATGCAAATGGAGACCACATCATTACCATGGATGGTGATCTTCAAAACGACCCTTCAGATATACCAAGCATGCTTCAAGTAGCAATAGGAGAAGATTTCGATCTGGTGACTGGAATTAGACAAAAGAGAAAAGACAGTTGGCTCAAAAAAATCCCTTCAAAAATAGCGAATTTCTTAGTCCGAAAAATTACCAGTCTAAATATCAAAGATAACGGTTGTGCTCTTAAGGTTTTTTCAAAAGACATCGCGAAAAACTTGAACTTATACGGAGAAATGCATCGATTTATCACTCTTCTTGCATTTCTTGAAGGAGCGCAAATCAAACAGGTTCCAGTAAAACATCACGCTAGACACGCCGGCCAATCTAAATATGGACTGGAACGCATTTTTAAAGTTATTGCAGACATGCTTCTACTTTTGTTTATTAGAAAATACCTGCAGCGACCAATTCATCTATTTGGCTTATTCGGTTTTGTTATGATCAGTCTAGGTATATTAATCAATGCCTATTTAGTGGTTGTTAAATTTGGATTTGGAGAAGACATTGGTCAAAGACCACTACTCATATTTGGATTGATGTTGATATTAGCTGGTGTTCAAGTCTTTACTATTGGCCTTGTGATGGAAATGTTGATTCGCACCTATTACGAATCACAACAAAAAAGACCATATCGTATAAAGAAAATACATGTCGAAAAACAAGCAAGTTCCAAAAGGGTATAAAAAACTACTATTTACCCTAACCAAGCTTTTAGTGAGTATCGCACTCATTCTATTTGTGTTTTCTAAAATTGATACACAAAGTACATTTAGAATATTAAACTCTATTTCTCTAACTAACCTCATATTAGGTTTTTTACTCGTACTTTTTTCAAAAATTATTGCGAGCTACAGACTACTCGCTTATTTCAAGGTCATTCAAATCCCAATTGAAGCCCGAACCAACCTTCAACTTTATTTTTTGGGTATGTTTTACAATCTTTTTTTACCAGGCGGAATTGGAGGAGATGCTTATAAAGCGTATGTACTGAAAAAATACAATCCAAATAGTTCAAATAAAAGAACTATCACAGTTCTTATTTTGGATCGTATTAGTGGCTTGTTTGCGCTATTTAGTATTGGAATTTTTGTATTGGCTGGTCTCAAAAAAACTATTTTAAATATCAATAGCACTTGGAGTATTTTGCTTTTAGCGATTGGGCTTCTTTGTTATAAATTGATTATTGACAAAGGATTTGCCTATACAAAAACCATTTTTTGGAGCACCACTATATACTCACTGGTTGTTCAAGGACTTCAAGTCATTGCAATTCTCTGTATATTAAAAGGATTAAACATAAGCACAGATATGCATCCTTATGTATTGGTCTTTTTGTGTTCTAGTATTGTATCTGTAATACCTTTAACTATAGGAGGCATCGGAAGCCGTGAGCTAACATTTGTCTATGGAGCCCAATGGTTCAATTTATCTGAAGAAAAGTCCTTAGGCACGAGTATGTTATTTTTTATACTAAACGCTCTAGTATCACTTATTGGGATCTACTACTATTTCAATTCGATTGAATTCAAGAAGGATTCAAGTGGATTAAATAGCGATAAGAGGTCACCAGATCCCTAGTCTTTGGATTTAAAAATTTGAAATTTAAACGACTGATACTGAATTGTATTTTTTTAGCGATGAGGTCATAAGGAGTACCTCGATTTTTAAGCTCATTAAATTCTTCTTGAGTTAGGTATAACAAACCCTGAAAAGAATCAAAATTTTCAACTTTTAATAGCATCAACGGTCGCTGATGGTAAAAATCTATAGCCCAACTGTGCTTATCGCTTAGTTTATAAATGGGAGCCTCAGCGTAAGATGATGTCTTCAATTCTCTTGCTATGGTATAACCCGCTTGAAACTCAGCAAGTCTAGGGTAGAACAAAGTATTTAAAATAAGATTGACAAAAATAAGACCTATGGCATTAAACATCAATAGGCGCTCAAAGGGGTGAAACTTAAGGCCCATAACCCTTGTTATACCCCACAATGAAGTGCAAAGTATCAACGCAAAAAGAAAGCCTTTTCCTTTGTTTTCGAAAATTCCAAAAAAAAGTAATAATCCAAAAGTGAAATAAAGAAGTACAATCAGCAGTTGCAAGAGTACAATAGGTTTCAGAGGCTTATTTATATGAAAACAATAATCAATGAACTTTGCGGTAGCCAAGGCGAATATAGGCATCAAAACATTCAAATAATGCGGTAATTTAAATTGAGCCATCGAAATCAATGGAAAAACAATCAATAAAACTAAAAAAGGAAAAAAATCAATAGAATAAAACAACTCCTTTTTACGTTTAAATACAGCGATAAGACCACCTATAAACAAAATTGTCCACGGTAGAAATTCCCATAAAAAAGAGTGCACAAAAAAGAAATAATTACTAGAATTTTTTCCTAAACCTTCCCCACTCAATCGTTCCATACTTTGCTCCCAAAAAATAAATTTAAGACCCGTACGCTCTCCTTGACCACGAATGACTAATTCAGGATGCTGATCGAATTGTATATAGTACGCATAAAGCATGGGAGAAATACAACTTAAAAAAAGGAATAAAGCCAACAAAGCGTGATGTGACAATAACAAATGCCATTTTTTTCTAAGTCCAAGATGTGCCAAAAGCGCAATTCCTATAACCAGAAGTGCGATTTGTCCCTTAGTAGAAAAAGCAAAAGCTGCTGCAACACTTCCAATTATTAAAGAGCTTCTATTTTCACGCTCAATAAATGCAGAGAATTGATATAATGCTAAACTCACAAAGCCAACAAGTACAGCATCTGTTCGAACATCTATTCCAGAGAGAATGATGGTCTGAGCACTAGCAAAGAAGAAAGCTACCCATTGTGAAACCTGAGCGTTGTAAAACAAATTAGACCAACGATAAATTGAAAAAGTGGCTATAATCAGCATCAGTAAACTTGGAAGTCGATAGGCCCAATGATGAAATCCAAAGAGTTCAAAAGATAAAGCACTCAACCAAAAATGCATATGTGGTTTATCAAGGTAAGGTTCAAATCCTTTGATCAAATGTAAGTAGTCGTTCTCTTGAACCATTCGCATCGCCATTGCAGCAAATTGGGCAGAATCATTTTCGATAAGGGGAGAAAATAAACCCAGCAGGTAAACCATAAATAGGCCAACCCACAATAAACGCTGCGGTGTAAAATGAAATTTATTTAAAAACAATTTTTGATCCAAGATTACTTAATCTATAAATTACAAAAGCGATAAAACTACCAAATAGTGCTCCAACTAAAACGTCAGAAGGGTAGTGAACCGCTAAATATATTCGACTAAAACTCAATAAGACAGCCCAAGTGTACAATGCAATTGTGAAGTAATTTCGTTTAAACTCTAATACCAAAGTCACAAAAACCGCTAAGGCAAATGCATTAGAGGCATGGGCTGAATAAAAACCATAAATACCACCACATCGATAGCCCACATCTCTTAGCCTATTGCTTAAGGTCTCCAAGTGACAAGGTCTTAGCCGTTCAAAACCATTTTTAAACAAATTGGCCATTTGATCTGAAACTGTAATTAAAAGCCCAATACAAATAAGATAAAATATAGCTTCCTTAACAGGTCTTTTTTTAAAAAGCAGAAAAACAATAAGCAGATATAAGGGAATGCTATTCCATTTATTGGATACGAATTGCCAAAACAAATCTAGACTAGAATGTCCCCATTGTTGAACGCTTAGAAGTATACTTTCATCAATATGCTGAATAGTATCAAGAATCATATTCTGCTACTTCACCATCGTAAAAAGTCAAGGCCTCTTGAACTAACTTTTCTGTAATTTCTTCAATTTCTTTTTCATCTTCATTCGAAAATTCTTCAAACCACATGAGATCATCGTTAGCGACATTTAAAATAAATCGAGGAAATTCAATATGAATAACGTACACCGCGTCTTTAACTGTAGTATTGTCACCTAATATAAATTTTGGAAGCTCCATTTTAGAATTGCTGTTTACGAAGCAAAAATACAAATCTTAAGTAGAGCATAAGTGCTGATGCCGTTAAGCCTACTAGTAAACCAATCCAAATACCATTTCCACCCCATTCCAATTCAATTGCAAGAACATAACAAATCGGAAAGGCAATAACCCAATAGGCAATAAAAGCTATTAAAGCAGGAACATTGACATCTTGTATTCCTCTTAGGGCTCCTAATATCACTACTTGTAATCCGTCAGAAATTTGAAAAAATGCAGACCATAAAAGCAGCATTGAGGCAAGTGAAATTACCTTGAGGTTTTCAACCTGATTTAATGAACTCTCCGTATCTAAATAAACAAGAGGTAAATCAAATCTAAAAATCAAAAAGGCTAAGGCGAAAACAATTTCTATAAGCAGCGTCATTGCGAATAAGGAAAAAGCAACCTCTCTCAGACGAGCAATATCTTTTTTACCCTTTTGGTTACCCACTCTAATCATGGCAGCAACACTCAATCCTTGACCGACCATATAAGTCATTGATGATAAGTTTAAAGCGATCTGATTCGCCGCCTGTTCAATTGTACCGAGTATTCCACTTAGCCATACAGCCATAGTAAATAAGGTAACTTCAAAAAATACTTGAGCTGATGTTGGTAATCCAAGATTTAAAATCTTTTTGATATAGCCCCAACTGGTCTTCTTCCAGTTTAATCGGGTGATAAATTCTCTAAAATAAGCAGACCTGTAAAGCACAACAGCAATAAAGAGTACCATGAGGATTCTCGACATAAGCGTTCCATATCCAGCACCAATAACACCTAGCTTTGGAAAACCCCAGTTTCCAAAAATGAGCAAATAGTTGAATAAAATATTCAATACATTAGAAATCAGCGTTGCGTACATCGGAATTTTAGTTCTTGACAAACCATCACACAAAGTTCTGAAGGCTTGAAAGATCATTATTGGAATAAGAGACAATGAGATAATCTCATAATAAGGAATAGCAAGTGCGACCACCTCAGGAGGTTGTTTCATGCTTTCCATTAAGGGACCCAAAACCAATAGAACTCCAAATAAAATAATACCAGAGCTCAAACAAATCACTAAACCGTGTTTGAATACCTTTTTTACATTTAATTTTTTACCCAAGCCATCCGCCTCCGCGATAAGTGGTGTAATTGCAGCTGATATTCCAATACCGACAGCAAAGGCCACAAAAAAGAAACTGTTGCCCAAGGATACGGCTGCCAGCTCTGCAGCACCAAGCTGTCCTACCATAATGTTATCGGCAAAAGCCACAAAAGTGTGACCCAACATCCCAAGGATAACTGGAAATGCCAATTTCCAATTGGTTGCAAACTCTTTTTTATAAAACGCTAAGGAATACATCAGTGTTTTTTTGCTTGTTCCCAAAAAATATTCATCTCATCTAAGCTCATGTCTTTTAAAGATTTACCAAGGGAGGTAGCCTGTTCTTCTAGATATTGAAAACGGTGAATAAATTTTTTATTGGTGCGCTCAAGGGCCTGATCGGGATTGATACCAAGAAAACGCGCATAGTTGATAATCGAAAATAAAACATCCCCAAACTCGGCCTCCATCGCATCTTTATCATTGGATGCAATTTCTTCTTTTAACTCTTGAAGTTCCTCTTTGAGCTTATCCAAGACCTGTTCATCTTTTTCCCAATCAAAACCAACGCCAGCAACCTTATCTTGAATTCGATAGGCTTTAATTAAAGAAGGTAGTGATTTTGGCACCCCTTCTAAAACAGATTTCTTTCCCTCTTTTAATTTTAATTTTTCCCAGTTTTGCTTGACCTCCTCCTCACTAGTCAATTCTAAATCACCGTAAATATGAGGATGTCTTTCAATGAGCTTGTTGCTAATCGATTCACAAACAGATGTGATATCAAAATCACCCGTCTCTGAGCCTATTTTGGCATAAAAGACAATATGAAGTAGAACATCTCCTAGTTCCTTTTCTATTTCGGCTAAATCCATGGTCAATATGGCATCCGATAATTCATACGTCTCTTCAATGGTCAAATGTCTTAAAGACCTTAGAGTTTGCTTTTTGTCCCAGGGACACTTTAATCTCAAATCATCCATGATATCCAACAAGCGGCTAAAAGCGGCTAATTCTTGAGCTCTTTTATTCATTCTTTGACCCTTAATTTTTTTCGGCTGCTATTTATAGTTGCAGGTATCCAGCCGTATGAAATCCCCAATCGCATTTGATAATTTCCTGGAGTTTCTGGAGCAGATAACGCTAGTTGAACCTTTTTAGAATCCCCTGAGGCTAAAAATAAAGAGTCTAAAACTACTTTAGAACCAAACTGCTGCTCACCTTTAAGAAAATACTGGGATAGTACAATAGGCATATCAACTGAACCATCGATAATCAATGGATAATTTCCTTTGTTAGTAATTGTAGCCTCTACCATTTTAGTCTCGCCTAAGTCGAAGACATAAGTATTGTTTTCAGAGGAGTTACTCAGTTCGATATCAACTCTGGCGTAAGAGCGGTAATTGGGGACTATTACATATCGAATTTGTGATCTATTATCTGCATCAAAAGGCGCTGAAAAGTTTGGATTGTTGCGCTTGTGATTTATAAGAAAAACCTCTGTTCCTTGAATATTTTCTTCATGGTCCCAATAGTCAAATTGGGTGTTATTAAAGTAAAATGTGCTCAGTGTGTGTGCCTTTTTTACTGCGTAATATTGATATCGCGATGCATTTTCATACGAGTTTACAAAAACAATTGGGCGACCCGAAGAAAGTGAGTCAAGTTGCTCAGACCAACGTTCCCAGTGATGAAGAGGGCCACTAGAATCTACAAACTGCTTTGGAAGAATATCGAAAGCAAAGTAAAGACGAACCGGAATAAGAGCAATCAGCGTAATCTTTCCCAGTAAAATGGTCGTTTTTTGTAACTTTTCTCTTTCTGCTAAATAGGGATAGGACAATAAAAATAACGGTACTAAGGCTATTGAAGTCCAATGTTTGTGAATAAAAACTCTAAACGACTGCAAAAAGAAAAATACCAAGACTCCAATCAACACGTATTTCAAGGCCTTTTCATACAAATTCAACCCTCTTCTTTTACCCACTGCGATAAACATAGGAATACTCACTAGAGGGCCCAAAACTATAGGTTGACTAAAGAGGTAACCCAAGACATTGCTCCATTTAAAACTGATATCTGAGCGATCACTTAAATGAAATTTTAAACTCATCCAATCATTCTCATATTGCCAAAAGGCATAAGGAAGCATCAATAGTACAGTCAAAAAAAGCACCTTGTAAAAAGGCTTTTGAGTGAACAATCTCGGATTTGAAAGAAGGGTAAATAAAACAATAAGAACACCGTGGTACTTACTCAGAAACATAAATGCAATAGCAATTGCTAATCCTACACAATACTTTAGGGTGGGCTTCTCTAGATACAGTTTGTAGAAATAAAAAAACAAGAGTTCTCCAAATAATAAGGGAACATCGGTCTTAATTAAAAAGCTTCCCGCGTGAACAGCAATTAACCCCATAGACAAGAAAACAAACAGTTTAAGATTCTTTCGTTCGGCCAATTCGTACATCAAGTACAAGGAACATGTACTCATTGCAACGAACAGCAATCGCGCCCCAAGTTCATTTTGAAAAACAAGTTCACCTAAAAAGGTGGCAAAAGCGACCATTGGAGGATGATCTAAATATCCCAAATCAATACTTCTAGCAAACAGCACATAATACGCTTCTTCTCCAGACAAATCCATAAAATAAGATTGCAGAAGGGCTGCAAGAGTCCACAGGCTTAAAAAAACTTGGAATCCTGATAACGAATAACCAAAAAGTCTAATGCTTTGCATAAATTGAAAATCCAACGCAAAATAACGATATTTAATGGTCAAACCCGTTGTCATGAAAGGACTTTATTTCGCCCTACTTATAGCATTCTTTTTTTCGTGTCAGAACACAACTCCAAAAGCAAATACGTGGAGTAGTTATCATGGGGGGAAAGAAAGGAATCACTATTCAGAATTGGATGAAATCAACCCTGACAATGTTGAGCTTCTCGAACCTGCTTGGACCTTTACTACCTCTAGCAAAGGGCAAATGCAAATGAACCCTATTGTGGTTGACAGTATGGTCTACATTATTGATGCCAGTTTAAAAGTCTACGGTCTTCACGCGAAAAGCGGCCAAGAAATTTGGAGTTACGGTGCAAATTTCGATCATGCCCTAGCAACATCTAGAGGAGTGAGTTATTGGAAATCAAAAGAAGGAGAAGACCGCATTTTTTATACTCGAAATTACGAACTCATTGCATTAGAGGCACTAAGTGGTAAACCAGTCCAAGGCTTTGGAGTTAATGGAGCTGTAGACATTCGAAAAGCACTTCCAAGTATGGATAAATGGGTCATCTCAAATACGCCTGGAACAATTTTTAAAGATTTGATCATCTTGCCTTTAAGAGTATCTGAATCAGAGGGTGCTGCTAAAGGAAATATCATCGCTTTTGATACCAATACAGGAACTGTCGTTTGGACGTTTGAAACCCTTCCAAGTTTTAAAGACAACCCCAATATCGGTGGCGGCAATAATTGGGCTGGTATGAGTTTAGACGAAGAAAAAGAATTATTGTTTGTGCCAACGGGTTCTGCATCTCCAGATTTTTATGGTGCCGATCGTGTAGGGAAAAATGAATATGCAAATTCGATCATTGCCCTAGACGCCAATACAGGAGAATATATATGGCATTTTCAGACCGTGCATCACGATTTATGGGATAGAGATTTACCTGCACCTCCAAATCTCATTAAAATAAATAAAGAAGGAAAATCAATAGACGCATTGGCCCAAATCAGCAAACAAGGCTATGTTTTTTTATTCGATAGAGAAAACGGTAATCCTATTTATGAAATCAAAGAAACCGAGGTGCCTATTTCAAAAATCCCAAATGAAAAGTCCTGGAAAACACAACCCATTCCGACTAAACCCAAGGTCTTTGCTAGGCAGATAGAAGAACTTCAAGAGACTAAAATTGGTTTATACTCGTCTCGTAAAGATTCGCTGAGAACACTTTTTAAGTCCATGATCAAACAAACCTATCAACCACCTGATACAGCTAAAGTTTTGTTATTTCCTGGTTATGACGGCGGAGGTGAATGGGGAGGTGCAGCAGCCGTTCCAGATGAGGGTTTACTTTACGTAAATTCAAATGAAATGGCCTGGGAGCTTCGCATTGAAAAAAGAGAAATTGCAAATACGTCTAAGGGATTGTATACTAGATACTGTTCGAGTTGTCACCTAGAGAACTTTAAAGGTGTTCCCGAGAGCGGGTATCCCAGCCTCGAAAAGATTAATGAGCGTTTATCTGTTGAAAAACTGCATCTTTTAATAAGCAATGGCAAGGGTAGAATGCCAGGGTTTTCTCAATTGCCAAAAGAAGAAATAAAAGCCATAACTAAGTATGTGATGGGCTTAGAAGAAGGAAATACAGCAGTAAGCACAATTGAACCCATTACCACTTATATTCACAGTGGCTATAAAAAGTTTTTAGATGAAAATGGACTTCCAGCCATCAATCCTCCATGGGGACAATTACACGCCATCGATTTAAATACGGCAGAATATAAATGGAGCGTTCCCTTGGGCGAAACACCAGGAATAGGTGAAACAGGAACAGAAAATTACGGTGGACCTTTGGTCACCAAAAATGGACTGCTTTTTATCGCTGCTACAAAGGATGGTTTTATCAGAGCTTTTAATCGTCATACAGGCGCAATACTTTGGAAATACAAATTACCTCACGCTGCTTTCGCTAGTCCCAGTTTATACGAATACAACAACAAGTCTTATCTGGTTATCGCCTGCGGTGGAGAAAAGCTCGGAACAGTCGCTGGAGATCAAATTATAGCCTTTGCCCTACCTTAAAAAATTTCTATGTGTTACGATATTAGTGCCCAACTCAAAACACAACTCTCTAGAGCAAAACAAATAGGAAATCAAACTGCACTGAAAGAAATTACAGAAATCATAAAAGAAAACGAGCTAGAGGATATTTATCGTGCGAGTGGTTTTGAACATCCTTATTGCGTACTTTATGATGAATCTTCAACTTTTGTCGCGAGATGGGGATTAATTCCTCATTGGATTCAAGACGAAAAAGCAGCTCTTAACATTGAAAACTCTACTTTAAATGCGCGTATTGAAAGTATTCAAGAAAAACCTTCATTTCAAGAACCTGCTCAAAACGCTAGAGCCATCCTCTATATAGATGGTTTTTTTGAACATCATTTTAGAAATAATAGGGCTTATCCATTTTATGTACAAAAATCAGTGAAAGAGCCTATGATTGTCGCTTGCTTACACGACACCAATAAACAATTGAGTGAAAATGTAGCGACTTTTAGTATTGTGACCACGCGAGCCAATTTGTTTATGAAAGAAATCCACAATAAGGCTGAACACGGAGAGTCTCGAATGCCCTTAATACTCAATTCAGATCAAGTAAAACTATGGTTGAATACCGAAATAGATATCAATGAACTCAGGGCTCAACTTGAAGTAGATAAAAATCTGGATTTAAAAGCACATAGCGTTGAAAAAATTCGGGGGAAAAATACTTTGGGCAATACTGCAAAGGCCATCGAATCTAAACAGCACCAAGCCTTTCAAACCCTGTTTTAAAAACTTTTTTTTTGCAAGGCTAGTTCATATTCTTTTAAAAAATTAGCCATGAGTTTGTCGACCGTAGGAATATTGTCAAGCAAGGCTGAAATCTGTCCAATCTCGAGTTCTCCTTCGACTAAATCTCCTTCGTAAATTCCTTTTTTCGCTCTTCCTCTGCCTAGTAATGACCTCAACTCCTGTATAGAGACACCCTTTTGATAAAGTTCCAGAACTGATGCATAAAACTCATTTTTAATGAGTCGAACAGGAGCTAATTCTTTCAAGCTAAGAATAGTATCACCCTCACCTAAAGATTTCACGTGATTTTTAAAATTCTGATGAGCCGTAGACTCCTTAGTCATTAAAAATCGACTTCCCATTTGAACTCCTGAAGCACCCAAATGAAAACAAGCGAGCATAGCAGATCCATTTGCGATACCTCCAGCTGCAACCACAGGTATTTTAAAAGAATGTTGATGTAACAATTGCAACAAAACAAGAGTAGTATTCTCTTCACGTCCGTTGTGACCTCCGGCCTCAAAACCCTCAGCGATAATTCCATCGACTTGAGCCTGTTCGGCTTTAAGTGCAAACTTTAATGAACTCACCACATGAAAAACCTTAATTCCATGAGACTTCAAACGAGTTGTGAATAGATTGGGATTACCCGCTGAAGTAATAACCACAGGAATCTTGTATTCAACTACTGTTGCAATATGCTCTTCAATGTTGGGATACAAAAGCGGAATATTCACGCCAAAAAGCCGTTTAGTCTTCGACTTACAACTTTCAATTGCCTCACGAAGTTGTTCAGGATACATACTGCCAGCTCCTAAAACCCCTAAACCTCCGGCATTTGAAACGGCTGAGACCAAGTCAGCTCCGGATGTCCAAACCATTCCTCCTTGAATAATAGGATATTTAATACCCAATAATCGCGTTAATTTTGTATCAATTTTCATACCTACGAAATCACTCCTGAACCCAATAATTCATCCCTTGTATACCAAGCTGCAAACTGCCCTGATGTTATTGCGGATTGTGGTTGTTCAAAATCTATATAAAGCCCATTAGGCTTTTTAATTAAGGTCGCCTCTTGTAAAGGTTGACGGTATCTTATCCGCACGCTTACCGTCATTTGCTCCTCATCGTTTAAGGTCAAATCGGACCTCAACCAATGAATGTCATTCGTTTCAATTTTAAGCGCAGAACGAAATAAACCGGGGTGCTTATTTCCTTCACCTACATAGATAATATTTTCGACAGTATCCGTTGCTATTACAAAGAGCGGTTCTTTTGTTCCACCAACTGCTAAACCCTTTCGTTGACCTATAGTAAAAAAATGAGCTCCTTTATGCAATCCACATAGGCGACCCATATCTTGAGTATATACCTGAGCTAATGCGCGTTTTGCAAGAGATAAATGATCCTCATCAAGCTTGTATAACGGGTTTGTGGCAGCTATTTCTATAATAGTTCCTTTTTTTGGTTTTAATTGTTGTTGTAAAAAATCTGGCAATCGAACCTTTCCAATAAAGCAGAGGCCCTGAGAGTCTTTTTTACTGGCCGTGACTAGACCTTCTCGCTCAGCTATTGCTCTAACTTCTGATTTTTGAAGATGACCAATTGGAAATAAAACTTTTGAGAGTTGATCCTGATTTAATTGACATAAAAAATACGATTGATCTTTATTTTTATCTCTTCCTGCTTTCAATTGATACAGGGTTTTATCGCCATGGGATAGCTCTCCTTTTTGACAATAATGCCCTGTAGCCACAAAATCAGCACCTAAATCAAGAGCTATGGATAAAAAGACATCAAACTTGATTTCTCGATTACAGAGCACATCTGGATTTGGAGTTCTTCCATTGCTATATTCGTCAAACATATAGTTGACAATGCGCTCTTTGTAGACTTCACTGAGATCAATTGTTTGAAATGGAATGTTGAGCTTTTCTGCGACCAATAATGCATCATTACTATCTTCAAGCCAGGGGCATTCGTCAGAAATAGTGACTTCATCGTCATGCCAATTCTTCATAAAAAGAGCAATTACATTGAAACCCTCTTTTTTCAAAAGATAGGCAGCGACAGAGGAGTCAACTCCTCCAGATAAACCTACAACTACTGTGGATTTGTTCTCAACCATATCAATGGATATAAAATATAGGCTTACTTTTTTAGCCTCTTTTTATACTCAGGTTGCGCTTCAGCCTGCTCCATCATTTCTCGCATTCTTTTTTGAAATTTATTTTCCTTGCGAGGTGCTTTTTTATTCTCTTCAATTTGCACGTGAATCTTCTCTTCATCTAAAATTACGTTTTTAATCACCAACATGATTCCTATGGTCAGTAAATTCGAAACAAAATAATACAAACTTAAACCTGAGGCGTAATTATTGAAGAAAAACAACATCATTACTGGAGATAAATACATGATGAACTTCATGTTTGGCATTCCCGGCTGTTGTTGCATTTGCATGGTCTGACCTGTGGTCATTTGCATGTAGAAAAAGATAGCTACAGAAGCCAAAATGGGGAACAAACTAATGTGGTCTCCGTAAAATGGAATAGTAAAAGGTAATTCTACAATTGTGTCATACGAAGACAAATCATCCACCCATAAAAAGGACTTTTGACGTAAAATAAACGAAGTAGGGAAAAAACTAAATAAAGCATAGAAAATAGGCAACTGCAAAAACGCAGGTAGACATCCACTCATAGGACTTACTCCTGCTTTATTGTAGATTTTCATTGTTTCTTGCTGCCTTTTCATGGCATTGTCCTTGTACTTATCGTTTATCGCTGTAATTTCTGGTCTTAAAACCTTCATCTTCGCCTGGGATACATAAGACTTATATGTCACAGGAGACATTGCCAAACGAACGACTATCGTCATTACAATAATAGCCATACCATATGGTAAAAATGAGGCTAAAAAACTGTAAAACGGATTAAATATATATCTATTAATCCATCCAAAAATCCCCCACCCAAAAGGAATAGAGTCAGCTAAAGCATAATCTTTATAGGCGCTTAATACCTCCAAATCTGTTGGACCGAAATAAAGTTTCATCACAGAAGAAAGTTCACCTCCCATGAGTTTTAAATTCACTTTTGAGCCATAAACCTTAGTGTAAATTTCATCTTTAGATTCTTCTTCAACCAGATTCTCAGAACTCAAATCGACGCTGTCAAAGGCTTGTTCAGCCACTAACATACTGCTAAAAAAGTGCTGTCGGTATGAAATCCAATTGACCTTATTCTCTGAATCCTCATCAAAGTCACTAGAAGCGGAGAGCTTTCTAAGCTTTTTATCATTGTACTGATACGTCAAACGAGTATACCTATTCTCATACATAACGCTCTGATCAAAGCGTTTAGCCTTAAAATCCCAACTTAAATTTAGGTCATCAGAATCTACCAAATAAGCGCTTAAATTTTGACTTTTTATGGTGTAATCCATTAAATATTCATCTGGTTTTAGTACGTAAACTATTTCAAGATAGGCGGTTTCAGTGGTTTTGGCCTTCATCGATAAGCGCGTTATTCCTTTGTCATCTTTGGATATAGAAGGAATAAAATACAAATCAGTCGTTTTTAATATTCGATTATCTGTTGTTCTAAAATTAACTCTGAGATTTGAATTGTTATCGGCAATCAAATGAACTGGTTCTTCTTTGTAGTCTGAGTATTGCTTTAATTCTAATCCCTTAATTTGAGCACCTTTATGGGATATTTCCATCCGCAACAAGTCATTTTCAATAAAGGTTGAACCTTCATCTTTCGGAGTAAAGGCAAAAAGACCGACAGCATTTTGATAAGCCTGATTGATTATAGAATCAGAAACAACTGTAGGCGCAGTCTCAGAATTCATCTTTACCTCACTTTGAGATGAACTTTTTTCCTGATTTACAACAAGTTCTGCTGCTCGTGCTGCCTCCAATTCCTCTGGAGTAGGTTGGTTTAAATAAAACCAAAACATCATAATGGCGAATATGAGAATAAAGCCTATGATTGAGCTTTTATCTAGTTTTCTTTCTTCCATAAAGCGTTAAAATAGCGTATTAAAATCAAAGATAATGCTTATTGGGCTGTCACTACAATTGATTTTTTTTGTGTGTTAAGGCAGCAGCAATAAATGAGACAAATAATGGATGAGGATTGGCAACTGTACTTTTGTATTCTGGATGGTATTGAACTCCAACAAACCACGGATGGTTTTTCAATTCAACAATCTCTACCAATTGTGTTTGCTTATTCCTACCCGTAGCCTTTAAACCTGCTTCTTGCAGTTGTTTTTCATAGCTATTATTAACCTCAAATCTATGCCTATGACGCTCGTGAATGATTTTAGCATTTGAATATATTTCAGATGCTTTACTTCCTTCTGTCAATTCACATTCCCAAGAACCTAAACGCATTGTTCCGCCCAAATGTGTAATCTTTTTCTGTTCTTCCATTAAAGAAATTATGGGTGATGAAGTATTTTCATCAACCTCTATAGAATTCGCGTTTTCTATGCCGAGAACATTTCGAGCGTATTCTACGATAGCCATTTGCATCCCCAAGCAAATTCCGAAAAATGGCACATTATTTTCTCTTGCATACTGAACAGCCTTAATTTTACCCTCTAATCCTCGTGTACCAAATCCGGGTGCTACCAACAATCCGTTGAGCCCTTTAAGTTTTGATTCTATTTCACTTGCTTCTAAAGTCTCTGAGTGAATTGATGCAATCTCAACCTTAACCTTATTTTGAGCACCGGCATGTATAAAGGCTTCTAAAATAGACTTGTAAGAATCTTGTAACTCAACATATTTTCCGATTAATCCAATCTTAACGGTATGTTCAGGATTCGCTAGGCGTTCTAAAAATTCTTTCCAAGAATCTAATTCAGGCACACTATCAGTGTTTAGCCTTAATTTTTGAAGAACTACACGGTCAAGCCCTTCTTCATGCATCAAAAGAGGTACTTGATAAATAGTTGGAGCATCTATGGATTGGATGACAGCTTCTTTTGAAACATTACAAAAAAGTGCCAATTTTCTTCTTTTATCTTCGTCGATATCGTATTCTGTTCTACATACTAAAACATCCGCCTTTATACCACTTTCCATTAAGGTTTTCACTGAATGCTGAGTGGGCTTTGTCTTTAATTCTCTGGCAGCAGATAAATAAGGAACTAGCGTTAAATGTATAACCATCCCATTGTGCTCTCCCAGATCCCATAGTAGTTGACGAACGGCTTCAATGTAAGGCAATGATTCTATGTCCCCTACTGTTCCTCCTATTTCCGTAATAACAATGTCGTAATTTCCAGTTTGACCTAAAAGTTTAATACGGTCCTTGATTTCATTGGTAATATGAGGAACAACCTGAACAGTTTTACCCAAAAACTCTCCTCGACGTTCTTTTTCGATTACACTTTGGTAAATACGTCCAGTAGTCACATTGTTTGCTTGAGAAGTTGAGTTATTTAAAAAACGTTCGTAATGACCCAAATCTAAATCTGTTTCTGCTCCATCGTCAGTGACAAAACACTCTCCGTGTTCGTATGGATTTAATGTTCCAGGGTCAACGTTTATATATGGATCAAATTTTTGTATTGTTACTCTATATCCTCTAGCCTGAAGAAGTTTTGCTAAAGAAGCAGCTATAATTCCTTTACCTAATGAAGAAGTGACTCCTCCCGTAACAAAAACGTATTTAGTGGTGTTCATGGGTTTTTGATTATATACGGGATGTAAAGGTACAATAAAACAAAAGGTTTGAGCAAAATTCAATATCTTATAAGTTTAAAAAACTAACCATGAACAGAAGAAACTTTATTCAAAAATCGGGCACGGGAGGATTAGCTCTATTTTCAGTCAACACTGTAGCTCAAAATTTCAATTTGAATCGTACAGAATTCAAAACATTAGATCTCAAAAATAATATCAATCACAGTGTGTGTCATTGGTGTTTTGGGAATATACCCTTAGAAGATTTTTTGAAAATAATTAAAAAAATGGGAGTCAAGGCCATAGACTTAGTTGGTCCAGAAAATTTTGATTTGCTCAAAAAATACGATATACATTGCAGCATGTGTCAGGGTGCAGAAATAAGCTTAGTCGAAGGATTCAACGACCCTAAAAATCACCCGCAACTCATAGAAAATTACAAACGTGTTATTCCTCAAGTCGCTGAAGCTGGATTCACCAACCTAATCTGTTTTAGTGGAAATAGAAATGGAATGAATGACTATGTCGGTATCGAAAATTGTGTAAAAGGACTATCTGAAATCATGCCTTTAGCTGAAGAGCAAGGGGTGGTTTTACAAATGGAATTGTTCAACCAACAAAATCATCCAGATTATATGTGTGATTCTAGTATTTGGGGAGTCGAACTATGTAGAAGATTAGGAAGCGATAATTTCAAATTACTTTTCGATATCTATCACATGCAAATTCAAGAAGGAGATATCATCAATAGCATTAGAAAGTACCATAAATACTTTGGGCATTACCATACAGCTGGTGTTCCCGGTAGAAATGAAATCGGCGAAAAACAAGAATTGTATTATCCAGCCATAATGAAAGAAATTCTCAAAACGGGGTACACAGGACATGTAGCACAGGAATTTATTCCTATAAACGAAGATCCTATATCTTCTCTGGTAACAGCCTTTTCAATTTGTGATATCTAAAGGCTATTCCAATGAAATCTGATTTGCTTTTCTAGGTCTAAGTGAAGGCTTTCCAAAACAGGGCAGGTATTTCCGACACGTTCTAATATTTTAGCATCTTTTTCAGAGATTTCGGGCAAATACAAGTCAACCTCAATACATGAAATTCGTCTTGGATTAGAGGCCATGTGCTTTTTGATTTCAAGACGGCTGTCTTTGAGTTCAATGCCTATTTGATTTGCCTTTATAGCCATTACGGTTATCATACAACTGCCTAGCGCATTAGCCACACAGTCTGTAGGTGAAAAAGCTTGTCCTAATCCATTATTGTCGATTGGAGCATCACTGTGGATCACCGAACCCGATCTCAAGTGGGTTGATGCTGTCCTGAGTCCACCTTGGTAAATTATTTCTGAGGTAATTTTCATCAATTTTATTTCGTTCTAAATTAGTGAATTGCATGAGATAAAAGGAATGATTGATATATCCCCTTTGATTTTGTGAGAGGCCGTAATTAAATTTACTGTACGAATACTCTTTTTCGTCTATAACTGAAGTACTTGTTAAAATATCCTTATCATAAGCCATTCTCAACACCAAATCAAAAACAAGATCAAATCCTCTAGCCGCATAAGCATTTGGAAAAAAGCCAAAACGATTTAAGTAGCGTTTTGAAAATTCACTTTCTGATTCTGGAGTATTATAAACCGAAGGATACACAAACTTTAAATTCGACAAGTGCTCAAAAGAAATACTCTGACTTTCAAAAACCTTAGAAGCATATTTGGTGGTAAAAAGCTGAATTATTCTATTTTCCTCGGAATTTATAGAGTTCAAAACACTTGTCACTCCTGAGGCTAAACTGGGTTTAGAGGTTTCTAAAAACACCCAATTAACTCTGGTGGAGTCAATTTGATTTAACTTAAACTCTTCTAAATCTAAAGAGCTCTCATCTGTTATTTCCGTGACCTTGGCCCCTGGGAACGCCAATTGCAAATCTCTTTTAGCTTGCCCATCTTCACTACTATCTGTTATAATTAAAACAGACTCTTCTTCTTTAACTCTCAAAAGTTGAGCAATCATTTCTTCTCTTATTTCTGAAGGATCAGTAATAGAAAATAATACGTTGTCGCTATATGCATCTTTTATGGGTGCTGATAAAGGAAATACAAAAGGAATTGATGCCAAGGATGTACTTCTTGAAATTTCTTTGATAATACCAGAGCGCAAAGGTCCTACAACAGCGTCATATTTACTGAGGTCAGCCAGTTGAAGGTATGCTCCCACTCTGCCTTTGTCCAACTCAGTATCAAAGGTTTCATGATTTACAAAAACGCCATAAGACCTGAGGGAATCAATCGCCATAAGAGCTCCTGAATAAAAACTCAGTGAGGTTTTCATATCGGTCCTTTTCTTAATTTCTTTTTGAGCCATTTCAGCATCCAAAGTATCGACACGATCTAAACGAAATGGAAGCATAAAAAGTAACTCATGAGAAGATCCCACTTGAATGCTGTCTAACAAATTGAATTCGGGGCTTATCAACCCTTCTCTTACTGTTCGACTAAATCCTAAAGGTTTAGGTATTTTTAAAATCATTCCAGAAGTCAAGCCCTCTTTAATTTTAGGATTGAGTCGATATAAAGAAATCATATCAATATCGAGGCTCTTTACAATGGCATAAATGGTTTCTTTAGGTTGAACTTGATAAAATAAAAAGCTATCGTTATAGACAAAAGGTGATTCTTGCTCTTCTTCTATTGCAGATTCAGCGTACTCCTGCTGATTTGCGTACTCGAGCTCTTTAATCTCTAGGGAGTTCGAAGGCACACGCAAGACATCTCCAACACTTATAGAATATGAATTTTCAGGCAATTGAGGATTGAGACGCGCCAGACTGTCTAAAGTGATTTGATGGCTATAAGCAATACTCCATCTAGTGTCTCCTTGTTTTACTTGATATGTATCATAACTGACTTGACTAGCAAATTGCGACTCACTTTTTTGTTTGTACACAGGGATTTTTAAAAGCTGTTTAGACTTCAACTTTTTTCGAGCTGCACGTGGATTATACTTCAAGATGTCCTCTTTTTTTACTGAGAATTTTAAAGCAATGGCGTCAATATTTTCTTTTTTCTTGGCCTTGTAATTAATGAATCCACTTGGAATACTTAATACAGAAGAAACGATTTCTTTTTCTTCGAATACAGGAATCCTTAATATCATATTGACATCCAATACCTCGGAATTTAAAAAGTCGTTAAAAAGAATCAATTCAGTGGTATCAATATCATACTTTTTAGAAATCCCATATACTGTCTCGGACTGGAGTACCCTATGCATTTTAAAGCGCGCAGGGCTTTTGCGTTCCACGACCTGGGCTGTCATCAAAGAAAAGCAGCATAAAGCACTAATAACTAAAGTGTGTAACCCTTTTCTCATTCCCACTCAATTGTTGCTGGAGGTTTTGAACTAATATCATAAACCACTCGATTAACTCCCTTTACTTTATTAATTATTTCATTTGAGATACTCTGCAAGAATTCATGTGGAAAATCGACCCAGTCTGCAGTCATACCATCAGTGCTTTCTACGGCTCTCAACGCAACGCAGTTTTCATAAGTGCGTTCGTCACCCATTACCCCAACACTTTGAACGGGCAAAAGCATAGCTCCTGCTTGCCACACTTTATCGTATAGTTCCCAGTTTTTTAATCCCTCAATGAAAATACCGTCAACTTCTTGCAGCATTCTGACCTTGTCCGAAGTTATTTCTCCCAAAATTCGTATACCTAAACCAGGTCCTGGAAAAGGATGCCTTCCTAAAATTGAAGGCGATATACTCAATGTGGCCCCTATTCGTCTGACTTCGTCTTTAAATAATTTCCGTAAAGGTTCTACTACTTTGAGTTTCATATAATCAGGTAATCCTCCCACATTGTGATGACTTTTTATTGTTGCTGAAGGTCCTCCGGTTGCTGATACCGATTCAATGACATCAGGATAAATTGTTCCTTGTGCCAGCCATTTAGAATCCGAAACCAGTTTAGACTCATTATCAAAAACATCAACAAAAACCCTGCCGATTGTTTTTCTTTTTTGTTCCGGTTCGCTTATTCCCTCTAATTCAGATAAAAAACGTTCTCCTGCATCCACTCCTTTAACATTCAAGCCAAAACCTTTGTACTGCTCAAGAACTTGTTCAAATTCATTCTTACGCAGGAGTCCATTGTTTACGAATACACAGTGTAATCTATCACCTATCGCCTTATGCAAAAGCACTGCAGCCACAGTAGAATCTACACCTCCGGATAATCCTAAAATTACACTATCGTCTTTAATTTGTGCCTTAAGAGCTTCAACAGTCTCTTCAACAAAAGCATTTGGGGTCCAATCTTGATCAAAATGTGCAATATGCACTAAGAAATTTTCCAAAACTTTGATACCATCTTTACTGTGATAAACCTCAGGATGAAATTGGATTCCAAAAGTTTCTTCATTATCAAAGACAAATGCTGCATTTTCTACATCGGCCGTACTTGCAATCTTCTGACAACCTTCGGGTAGATTACTAATAGTATCGGAATGACTCATCCAGACTTGCGAATTTAGTTCTACCCCTCTCATTAAGGGGAAATCTAGTTCAATTTGAGTAAGATTAGCTCTTCCGTATTCTCTAATTTTTGAAGGTTTTACTTCCCCTCCTGCTTCACTAGCCAAGTATTGAGCTCCGTAACAAATACCCAATAAAGGTAAGTTTTGACGATAATTTATCAATTCAATTTTTGGAGGGTTTTCGCCACGAACAGAGTGCGGAGATCCTGATAAAATAACTGCATTATAAGCGTCTAAAGATTTAGGAGCCTTGTTATACGGTATGATTTCAGAATAAATATTTAACTCTCTAACTCTTCTAGCGATAAGCTGAGTATACTGTGAGCCGAAATCTAAAATGAGAACTTTTTGGTGCATGCACAAAAATAGCAACTTTGTATAGGATTTTATTTCAAAAAATTGAATAATTCATAAAACAATAGCGGACACAAACGTTTAATTTTTTCAAAATAGTCCTCCTAAAATAAAAGGTAATTGAAAGCTTAGGGCATATGAGCAAAAAAAATAAGTTACAATGTCTTACAAACCGACAAAAAGCACTGAAGAGTCCGTCTGTTTTTGAAATTCATCATAAACGACCTCAATAAATCGAGATCCGTATTCACTGTAAAAGGTGCTAAAATTTTCAACGCGCTCTTGAGGTTTAGCAAGAGGATAAAAGAACTCGTACAAGAATGATATTCTTTGGATTTCATCTTTCAAAACCCTTTTTTGAGCCAAGAATAATCTTTTCTCAAGTTTTTCTACACCGTTCATCTGCTTTTGATGTTGAGCCTTAACGGCTCCACCAAAGCTTTGATCTGTAGCTTTTGAGATCTCCTGCAACATGGCAAACTGCTCATTTAACATCGTTTTAAACTCGGTTAATTCCAGTGGTATATTGGAAACTTTTCGAACCCATCTATTGATCAGCTCGTTTTTAGAATTATTCAAATCACTATCAACAATCTTTAATTTTTTCAATTTTCGATACATTTTTTCATCAGCAATGTAAACAGAATGCCTCAATTTCAGCATTGGAAAAACCACTTGAAAATGATCAAAAACGGACTTTAATTGAAACCAATAACTCAATTCACCTGCTCCGCCAACATACATTAAATTAGGTAGGATGTATTCTTGATACAATGGCCTTAAAATCACATTTGGTGAAAAGCACTCTGGACATGTTTCTACTTCACTCAAAATTTCCTCTTGAGAAAAATTGGTCTTGGAATTTACCAATTGATACAAATCATGATCAATAACAATTCTCTGACGTTCTTGTTCGCTTAAATGAAAAAGATTGATTGGTCTTGGAAACACCTGTGCTTTATAACCTTTTTCACCCAATTTTTCACTGCAATCTTTAACAAGAGGCTGCGTAGGGTTTGAGGTCAGTTCTTCTTTAAATAGAGGAATCATTAATTTTTTAAGTGCCTTTTTGTCTGCATCTAACACAACCAATCCATAGCGCTCAAAGAGTTGATGCACAATATATTGAGTAGCCTGTGAAAGATCATCAAACTTTAAATAGGCAGAATCAAAAAGTGATTTGAGTTCAAGGTCATTTTTCGAACGTCCTAAATGCGACTTGAACACTTCGAAAACCTCATCAAGTCCGTGTAGATTAAATTGACCAACCGCCCCTTGTTGTTCACTGTTCCAATGAAACTTTTTACTCTTAAACTGAAAGTTATTGATTTCTTTAAAATCATGGTCTTCTGATGCCATCCAATAAACAGGTATAAAATTGAAGTCGGGATACTCAGATCTAAATTTTTCGCACAAAACAATAGTGTGAAGAATTTTATACATGAAAAAAACCGGACCGGTAAAAAGATTGAGTTGGTGACCTGTAGTAACAGTATAACTGTTTTTTTCTTTTAACAACTCCAAATTTTCCAGGACTAAGGATCCCTTTAAATCAATGTTCAAAGCATCATAAGAATTTTTTATTTCATCACATAAAACCAATCTAAAATCATGATTATAAGAACTTGATTTCTCGTCGATTTGCGCTCTGACATTTTTTATATCTGCAATTCGATTGTACCAAGAATTAGATAATTTTCCAGACAGGTAATCCTTAATCAAAGGACTGACGTTAAAACTTTCATTTGCGCTAAAAGCATACCTAGTCATATCTAAAATCTTAGAGAATTCAAAGATAAGCCATATCTTTCGTAGTAATCTAGGACGTATACTTTAATGAAGAACAAGAAATTTTCAAGCACACTAATTTTAATGCTATTTACCAATATCATTTTTGCTCAACAAGTAATGAGTCCAGATGAATTTTTAGGATATGAACTCGGAAATCAATTTAGCAGATATCATCAGGTTGTAGACTACTACGATTATCTGGCAGAAAACGATAAAGAACGAGTAAAGATTGTGGAGTACGGCACCACAAATGAAGGACGTAAATTGAGAGTAGTTATCTTGAGTTCGGCTGAAAATATGGCAAATCTTGAAGCCATTCGAGAAAATCATTTAAAAGGTCTACAAAGCCATGAAAAAGGTAATACTGCCATAGTATGGATGAGCTACAATGTACACGGAAATGAGAGTGTCGGCACAGAAGCATCTATGAAAACAACACATCATCTTCTAACTCAAAGAAGTGATTTTTTAGAAAACACCATCCTTATTATTGATCCTTGCTTGAATCCTGACGGTCAGGATCGCTATGTGAATTTGTACAAACAGCGAAAACATAAATTATTACAGCCCGATGGCAATAGTGCCGAGCATTACGAAGGATGGCAAAGTGGAAGAACCAATCACTATGTCTTTGATTTAAATAGAGATTGGGCTTGGATGACGCAAAAAGAGTCTCAACAACGAATTATTACCTATCAACAGTGGATGCCACATATTCACGTCGATTTTCATGAACAAGGAGTTAACAGCCCTTATTATTTTGCGCCGGCTGTTGAACCCTATCACGAAATAATTACAGACTTTCAAAGAAGTTTTCAAGACAAATTAGGTCGAAATCACGCCAAGTATTTTGATGAAAATGGGTGGCTCTTTTTTACGGACGAAAGATTTGATTTGCTATATCCAAGTTATGGAGACACCTACCCGACCTTTAACGGAGCCATTGGATTGACCTATGAACAAGGTGGAAGTGGTAGAGCCGGTTTAGGCATTTACAATGCAAATGGCGAATTATTAACCCTTAAAGATCGTATAGCACATCACTTTACAACAGGTGTTTCAACAGTTGAGGTGGCTGCTGAAAATGCAGAACAACTCATCACTCAATTCAACGCCTATTACAAGGATAATCAAAATGCTAATACTTCTTATATCATACACGGCAATAGCGCTAGACTTGATGCTCTTCAAACGCTACTTGAAAAACACGGTATAGAAACTCAAAAAGCCGCCAATCAAAAGATTAAGGGGTTTGATTACCTCAGTAGTTCAGAAAAAACTTTAAATATCAATGCTGAAGCAATAGTGGTATCTACCAAACAAACCAAGGGAAAACTAGCTAGGGTGCTTCTTGAACCTAAAGCTTACTTATCGGATTCACTGACCTATGACATTACAGCCTGGTCATTGCCTTATGCCTATGGCCTTAATGCCTTAGAATCAGAGCAACGAATTGCAACATCCTACGCACCTACTGCGAAAGAAACAAAGACAGCACTCCAAAAAAGTTATGCTTACATCATCAAGTGGAATTCATTTGAGAGTGCAAGAGCAACAGCTGCCCTAATGCAAAAAGGAGTTAAACTTCGCAATGCCAATAGATACTTTGGTTTTAATGACGCCAATTACGACCCTGGAACAATGATTGTTCTGCAAAGAGATAACAAAGAAATTAATAATTTAAATGCACTGATGAATACCCTTCAGCGTGATTATAATGTTGAAATTTCATCCACTAATACAGGATACGCAGATCGAGGTAAAGATTTTGGATCATCTTATTTCCAAATGAAAAAACAGCCCCAAATCGCAATACTGCGAGGAGAGGGTATTTCCAGCTACAGTTTTGGAGAATGGTGGTACTTTTTTGAACAAGATCTCAATATGCCATTTACAGCAGTAGACACTGATTACCTAAGTCGTATTTCTTTAGATGGTTATGACATTTTAATCATACCAAATGGTCGAATTTCGAGCTTATCTGACCGACAAAGTGAGCAGATAAAAACTTGGACTCAAGCTGGTGGAAAATTAATCTTGCAGGGATCTTCACTTTCTTTAGCCAAGAAATTGGGCTTATCCTTAGAAAAGAAGAAAATGGATTACGATATCGATAAGCGTTTGCCCAACGAAATGAGAGAGCGTGAAATGATGAAATATCAAGTGACTGGAGCCATATTTAAGGCTGAAGTGGATCAAACTCATCCTCTCGGATACGGTTTAGATTCTCATTATTTTTCACTCAAACTCAATGCTGACAATTATGAATTACTCTCTTCAAACAATGCCATTGCCATTGGAGAAAATCACAGAGCTATTTCTGGATTTGCCGGAGAAAAAGTTCAAGAAAATACAGCCAATACCCTACTCTTTGGTTCTGAAAATTTAGGAAGAGGTCAAGTCGTTTATTTAGTCGACAACCCAATTTTTAGAGGTTTTTGGTACCATGGAAAACTCATTGCAGCAAATGCCTTATTTCAAAATTAAGATGGAAAAAAATCGTTCTTTACCCCTATTTCTTATTCTAATCAGCAGCAGCCTTACGCTTATCGCTCAAAACAATTGGGGGCCTACTCGTTTTCAAAAAGAAGTGGATGCGATTATTGCTAAATACGAAAACACAGAGATGTCTGATCAAGCACCTATTGTTTTTACAGGATCATCAAGCATTCGGTTTTGGCGCAATGTAAGTGAGCTCAATACCTCCGAAACTATTTTAAATACAGGATTTGGAGGATCAACAGCCCTTGATTTAATTCATTATATAGAACCTCTGGTGTTAAAATACAATCCAAAGCAAGTTTTTGTTTACGAAGGGGATAACGATTTAGCCATCGGACGTTCAGTAGCTAAATCCAAGCGACACCTCAAAAAGGTATTCAGATTAATCCGAAAGCACAACAAGAACACGAAAATTGTATTTATTGCAGCCAAACCAAGTATTGCTAGGTGGAATCTACGTTCTAAGTTTTTAAAGCTCAATGGTAAAATCGAAAAAATGGCTCGATCAAGAGTGAATTTGAGCTTTGCAGATGTAGACACTCCTATGCTTGTCGAAGGCGAGATAAATAAAACCATTTTTATTGATGATGGACTTCATATGAATGCTAAAGGCTATGAAATATGGTCTAAAGTCATACGAGCTTTTATAAATTAAACAACTAAACTAAAAGACATGAAGATTTTGAAATTAAGTATTTGGATGATTGGAATTGCGCTAATCAGTTCATCTTGCGAATTACTGAATCCACAACCAAAAAGTCCGGTAGAGGCTAAAGCAACTACCTTAGATCAGATCTCTATTCTCCCTGAACCTTTGAATACCGAGGCAAGCGGAAGTAGTTTTATCCTTTTTGATGCCTTGAGTGTTTTATCCAATCCGAGTCAAGAAAAAAATCAGACTGCACTAATCAGTGGTTTAGAAGAGCGTCTAGGCTTTACTCCTGAGCTCATCGAGAACAATCTAGATTATCAAATTGCCCTAAGTATAGAACCTCTTAGAAAAGAAGAAAAGTGGATTGTAGATACAACAAACGAAGCTTTATTAAACGAGGCTTACGTACTTGAAATTTCTGAAAAAAACATACTTTTAAAGGCGGCCACAGATGAAGGCTTATTCAGGGGAATTCAAAGCTTGTTACAACTAGTTCCAAACCAATCAATGACTGAAGGAGAACATGAAGTTTATGTTTTGCCTACCCTTAAAATTGTCGATATACCTCAAATGGAAATCCGTTCAGCGATGTTAGATGTCGCGAGACATTTCTTTTCAGTGCACGAGGTTAAACGATACATCAATCAACTAGCGCTATATAAATATAATACATTTCACATGCACCTCACTGACGATCAGGGATGGCGAGTAGAGATGAAAAACTGGCCTGCCCTTACCGAGATTGGAGCTGCTACAGAAGTTGGCGAAGGTGTTGGAGGTTTTTACACCCAAGAAGAATTTACCGAACTCATCAATTATGCCGCCGATCGTCATATCGAAATCATACCAGAAATTGATATGCCAGGACATACCAATGCAGCCATTGTTAGTTATCCTCAACTCAATGGAAATGGAAAAACTCCTGAAGTTTACACCGGCACAAATGTAGGGTTTAGCACCTTTGATGCAAACAACGAAGAAGTATACGCATTTTTAGATGATATCCTTGGACAATTCGCAGCCATCTCTCCTTCTAAATACATTCATATTGGTGGAGATGAAAGTCATGTCACCAAAAAGAAAGACTACATCAAATTTGTAGAGCGCGCAGAAGCCCTTGTCCGTAAACACGGAAAAGTAGCCATAGGGTGGGATGAAATCACTCAAGCCGACATCTCAGGTCCAGCTGTAGTACAATTATGGAACAATGAAGAAAACGCCCTAGTAGGTGTTGAAAAAGGCATGCCAATACTCTTGTCTCCAGCAAAAAAAGCTTATCTAGATATGAAGTATAACGAAGATTCAGAATTCGGACTAAACTGGGCGGCGTATATCGAACTAGAAGATGCCTACAACTGGAACCCTTCTACTTATTTCAGTGATTTAGACTCCAGCTTCATTCTCGGACTCGAAGCTCCACTGTGGTCTGAAACAATCTACGATTCTGCGTCCTTAGAATATCTAGCCTTTCCAAGAGCGATTGCTTATGCTGAATTAGCGTGGTCACAAACAGCTAATTACAACTGGGAACGTTTTAAGACAAAAATGAAATCCCACGGAAGTTGGCTTGAAAAACAAAATATTAACTTTTATCCCTCTTCAGAAATAGATTGGTAATAAAAAAAGAATCATTTAATAATGATTCTTTTTTTTATTTCTCTTCGTTTTCTTGCTCAATGTCTTCCGAGGTGTCCAACAATTTATGGTCAACTAAAATATTGTACCATCTAATTATTTTTTTAATGTCACTAGGATAGACACGATCCTCGTCGTAATTGGGTAAGATTTCAAAAAAATACTCCTCTAGTGCATATTTAGCAGCCTTATGGCTAGTAGAAGTATTATTGCCATTTTCTTTTTGCCGCAGTAATTCAAAAACTTCTATAAGAGGTTTTTCTTCCTCAAGTGTAAAAACAGAAATTTCAGAAAGTACACTAACTTGATTTCTGAGATTTACAGTTAAGCGCTTTCCGTCTGTGAGCGATTCTGCTACAAACCCAGATTTTGTTTGTGTTAACAATTTAAACAAGCCTGGCTTTCCTCCGATGGCTATTATTTTATTCAATTTCATTTATCGTCTATTTTTCTTGTTTTTTGAGAATTTCATTCTGTAATCACAGTCAATTTCGCCTCTGCTAATCTTTTCTAATTTTCCTTTAATCAGTCGCTTTTTAAGAGAGGATAACTTATCGGTAAAAAGAATTCCTTCGATGTGATCGTATTCGTGTTGAATGATACGAGCACACAGACCGTCATAGGTTTCGGTTACTTCCTGAAAATCTTCGTCCATATATTGAATGTGAACTATATCTTTTCGACTTACCTCTTCTCTTATATCTGGTATACTTAAACAACCTTCATTAAAAGACCACTCCTCGCCTTCTTCTGTTAAGATTGGGTTAATAAAAACCTTTTTGAAATTTTCTAGTTGTTTTTTCTCTTGCTCTGTTTCACCATCCTCTGCAAATGGACGGGCATCAATCACAAAGATGCGCAGTGACAAACCAATTTGAGGAGCAGCCAAACCTACACCTCTAGCCTGATACATGGTTTCCCACATATCCACTAAAAGTTCCTGCAATCCTGAGTAATCTACAGTAATTTCCTTTGCTTTTTTCTTCAATACGGGGTCTCCGTAGGCAACTATAGCACGTATCATAATGATCTATCTAAAAATGACTGTAAAATTATGGTTGCGCTGATTTCATCTAAGCGACCCTTTTCTTGTCTTTTTTTCTTAGGGATACCAGCATCAACCATTGATTTTAGCGCTAATTTAGAACTAAATCGTTCGTCTTGCCAATGAATACTCACATCTGGAAAATATCGACTTATTTTTTTGACTTGTTTTTGAATAAATTCAAAGGATTCAGAATGTTTCCCTGACATTTGTTTTGGCTCTCCCACTACAATTTTCTCAAAGATTTCTTTTTGATATTCCAACTTTAATTCTTGGATCAAATCAATTGTAAGAATCGTTTTTAAACCTGAAGCAATCATACCTAATGAATCAGTATGCGCAAGTCCAGTGCGTTTTTCTCCTATGTCTAGTGCTAAAATTCTCAAACAAAAAATGTTCTTTATGTGCAAAAATAGCGGAAATTTAATGAGTATTGGCTTGTTAAGCAGACGTATCTTTACACAAAAGTTGAGTTATGCAACAGTTAAGAGAGATTATTGAACAAGCTTGGGAAAACCGCTCCTTACTTCAAGATAAAGATGTAATCAATGCCATCAGAACTGTTATCGGTTATCTAGACACTGGAGATTTGAGATGTGCTTCTAATGAAAATGGATCGTGGCAAATTAATGAGTGGGTAAAAAAAGCTGTTGTTCTCTATTTTCCGATACAACAAATGGATGTTTTAGAATGTGGTATTTTCGAATACCACGATAAAATGCCTTTAAAAACGAACTACAAAGAAAAAGGAGTTCGTGTGGTACCCAATGCAGTTGCACGTTATGGTGCCTACTTAGCCGCTGGAACCATTTTGATGCCGAGTTACGTCAATATAGGAGCTTATGTTGACCAAGGAACTATGGTCGATACCTGGGCAACTGTAGGAAGTTGCGCCCAAATAGGTAAAAACGTTCACCTCAGCGGAGGTGTAGGAATTGGAGGTGTATTAGAACCGCTTCAAACCGCTCCTGTAATCATTGAAGATAATGCCTTTATCGGCTCAAGATGTATAGTAGTCGAAGGTGTTCGCGTAGAAAAAGAAGCTGTTTTAGGCGCTAACGTGGTGCTCACTGCATCTACCAAAATAATCGATGTTACAGGTGAAGAGCCCTTTCACTGCAATGGATACATACCTTCTAGAAGTGTTGTAATTCCAGGAACGTTTCAAAAAGAATTTAAAGCTGGAAGTTTTGGAGTCCCCTGTGCACTTATTATTGGAAAACGCAAGGAGAGTACAGACAAGAAAACCTCGCTAAACGACGCCCTCAGAACATACGACGTAGCCGTTTAAAGCACTTTTTGAATGCCATGAGTCGTTCGGGTCAATCGCTCTTTTTTAGTCTGAGCCCTTATTCTCTTATTCTTAGCGATAGATTCAGGTGTTTTATAACCCCTTTTGTGATCTAGATGAACACAAATAGCACTGTATCTGATTTGAATAGGTCTTATTCCTGCATTTACAAGTCGTTCACCTAGTTCACGGTCTTGACCTCCATATTGCATGCGCTCGTCAAAACCATTGACGTCCAACAAATCCCTCAACCAACCACTTGCATTATGTCCATTCCAACTCGCTCTGGTCGGAGTGGTTTTGTTCATGAGTTGTGCTTTCCATCCCCTTAGGATCAACTTGAGTCTTTTTTTTGAAGACGGATAACCCTCTGCCGTGAGCCATTTAATATTAAAACAAGATTGATCTTGAATCGTTTGTTCGTTTATAGCCATTGACGTATTCATGGGGAGCATAACATAACCTCCTGAAAGAAAACAACCCCTTTTTTTATACTGATCGTGTACAGCTAAAAAATCCTCTCGAGGAATACAATCTCCATCTGTCATTACGATATATTCGTAATTGGCAGCTAAGAGAGCTTTGTTCAAAATTCTTGACTTTTGAAAGCCTTTATCCTCTTGCCAAATATGTTGTATAGGGAAGTCAACTAAACTCGACATTCGATCAATACAAGCTTTAGTTTGAGGTCCAGAACCATCATCCGCAATGACAATCTCAAATTCTTTAAACGTTTGATTTTGAAATCCCCATAAAACGAGTTCTAGATAGCGTTCAGAATTATAGGTGCTTAAAATAACAGAAATACCTTTCTTTCTCATCAGATTGAAATACCCTTCAAAAATATGAAAGTCTTAAGGTTTATCTTTGGAAAATGAAATCTATTGTATTTTTTTGTCCAACATCAACTTGGGGTGGCGTCGAAAAAAATATCAAATTGAGAATTGAATTTTTATTGGACATGAACTACGAAGTACACCTAGTCCTCCTCAAAGGTTTATTTCAGAAAGAATTTGATTTCAAACACAAAAACTTCAATTTACATCAGGTATCGAGTCGAGGGGGCGACCTAAATTTAGTTGTCGTTAGTCGCTATGTCAAATTACTGAAAAAAATAAAGCCTGAAATTGTCTTTTCAGCTTTGAAAAAAGATTGGTGGTTAGTTTCTTTATCAGCTTACTTAGCTGGAATAATTAAAACAATCTTATACCTTGGAATTTCCAGAAAAATTTCAAAAAGCATAAAATACTATCTGTTGTTTAAACAACTTCGACCAGAAATTTTGGTAAATAGTCATTCTTTAAAAAAAAGAATTTGTGCACAAAACAATTGGATTCCTCCACATAAAGTCAAGGTAATATACAATGGTTTTCAACTTCCTGCGCTTCCCAAATCTGATGATACTTTAAGACTTCGCAAACAATTTAATATACCTAAAGATGTGAACCTTGTGGGCTGTGCCGGTCGATTTTCAGCCCAAAAAGGTTTTGATCAGCTTGTTTCAATTGCTTCTCTTACAGCCCCTAATATTCATTTTGCACATGTAGGATCCGGACCTCTTGAAGATGAAATAAAAAGTCAAGTACTACAATCCCCTTACAAAAATCGAATTCATTTTTTAGGCACTTTTAAGTACACGGATATGAATCAGTTCTATTCTGTCTTGGATTGTTTTTTGCTCTGCTCAAGAAGAGAGGGAATGGCCAACGTATTAAACGAAGCAATGAGTTTTGGTATTCCTTGCATTTCTACTAAAGTCGATGGAAGTACAGAGTTACTAGAAGGAGGAAAACTAGGCATTCTAGTCGAAATCAATGATGTCATAAATATGGCCAAATTCATTACAGATTTATGCGAAAACCGTATTAAATTTGCAAGTGAAGAGCTGAGAAATCATATAGATGAAAATTACTCACTACGTCAAATGATTAGAAGTACCGTAGAATTCTTTGAGGCCTAAAAATGAAACTAAAAGAATATTTTCCATCCTTCCTTCAATCTTTCCGATTAAATCGTCCAGATAAGGGGTATTTTTTTGAAAACAAAAACATTCTAGATGTAATTGTAAGTTTAACTGCAATTGAATCCAGACTGGACAATCTTCATTTAGTTCTAAAATCCATTTGGGACAATCCTGATATTCCTAAAAGTATAGTACTCAATCTTCATCTTAGATTTGAAAATAAACTACCACACACACTGTCAGAATTGCAAGGAACTCATTTTGAGATTCACTATACAGAACTAGACTGTCCGCATGCGAAGTTAATACCTAGCTTAAAGCGTTTTCCCAATGATTGCATCATCAGTTGCGATGATGATTTACTCTATCAAAAAAATTGGTTGAAATTGCTCTATGAAACACATCTAAAGCATCCAAAGGCTATAATTACCAATCAGAGTAGAATCATTTCATTCGACAATGCACAAAATATTTTACCCTACACCCAATGGAGAACATCCTATAATCCGAGTATACAATCAGAAGCGTTATTGCCCATTGGCTCTTCTGGAACACTTTATCCACAAGCAAGTCTTAATCATGAAGTTTTAAACGAGGAACTTTTTTTAAAGTTGTGTCCAAAGGCGGATGATTTATGGTTTAAAATGATGTCCTATTTAAACCAAACTGAGAGTATTCTTGCTGAAAACCGCCCAAAACCTGCCTTACCGATTATTGGGAGTCAACAAATTAGTTTATCTAGCACCAACATAAAAGAAGATCAAAACAGAGTACAATGGCTCGCTTTAAGCAAACACTTTAAGGTGAATAGACTATGAGTATCTCAAAAAAGCCAAAACACTTCGACTATAAACCTGTACTAGAGGTTTTAAGAGCAGGAGGATTAATTTTATATCCTACGGATACCATTTGGGGAATTGGCTGTGACGCGACCAATGATGAAGCTATTCAAAAAGTGTACGAGCTCAAACGACGCGAAGAATCTAAAGCCCTGGTTTGCCTTGTTCAATCAGAGGTACAATTAGAACGATATTGTCAGGCTATACCTGATGTGGCCTACGACATTTATCAATACGCCGAAAAACCTACTACCCTTATTTTGGATCAAGCCAAAGGTATAGCTCCTAACGCTATAGCCGAAGACGGATCTTGTGCTTTTAGAATTCCTAAAGATGACTTTTGTCAAAAATTGTTACAACAATTTAAAAAACCCCTAATCGCTACCTCGGCAAATATTTCGGGGCAGCCCTCTCCGATAGGATTTAAAGAGATTCATACCGAAATTTTAGAAGGCGTTTCATATGTGGTACCTTTGCGTGATAATACAAGTAAAAACAAGCCATCGACCATCATAAAAATTGCATTTGATTGTACGATGAATATTATTAGAGCTTAAAATCGATTTCGTTGAAAAGTTATCCTCAGGCACTTACAAATCCTATTTTTAAGTTGATTGGCCAAATTGCTGATGAAAAACAGCTCTCATGCTATGTCATTGGTGGATTTGTGCGAGATTTTTTTCTAAAAAGACCTACACCAAATGATATCGATATCGTATGTATTGGAAGTGGAATTGATCTTGCGAAAGCCGTAGCTGAAAAATTAACGGGATCACCAAAGGTAAGTATCTTTAAAAACTTTGGAACAGCTATGATTAAAAACGCCTCATTTGAACTTGAATTCGTGGGGGCGCGTAAAGAAAGTTATCAAAGAAACTCAAGAAAACCAGCAGTCGAGGACGGTACTTTAGACGACGATCAAAAAAGAAGAGATTTCACGATTAACGCCTTAGCTCTAAGCCTAAACTTCAAAAATTTCGGCTGCTTATTGGATCCCTTCGACGGTCTAATAGATTTAGACAACCAAATCATTCGGACTCCCTTAAATCCCGAGGAAACCTATTCAGATGATCCCTTACGAATGATTAGAGCTATTCGTTTTGCAACCCAATTGAATTTCAAAATCAGTGACTTGTCTTTAGCCGCGATTAAACAACAAAGTGACCGCCTAAAAATTATATCTAAAGAAAGAATTACCGAAGAATTGCATAAAATCATGATGAGTGAAAGACCATCTATCGGTTTAGCACTGTTGCACAAAACTGATCTTTTGCGCTTTATTCTTCCTGAACTTATTGCCTTAGAGGGTGTTGAAGAGGTAGAAGGTCAGCTGCACAAGGACAACTTTTGGCATACCCTTGAAGTAGTTGACAATATTTCAGCACATACCGATAATTTGTGGCTAAGGTGGGTTGCCCTCTTACACGATATTGGCAAGGCTCCAACAAAAAGATTTGACAAAAAAATTGGTTGGACTTTTCACGGACACGAATACGTGGGGTCAAAAATGGTTTACAAACTCTTTAAGCGATTGAGATTGCCATTGAATGATAAAATGAAGTACGTTCAAAAACTTGTGGCTATGAGCTCAAGACCTATCGTCATCTCAGAGGAATTTGTCACTGATGCAGCCGTGCGAAGACTCGTTTTTGATGCTGGTGACGACATAGACGATCTAATGATCCTCTGTGAGGCTGATATCACTACAAAAAATACATACAAACAAAGAAAATACCGTGGAAATTTTGTGAAGGTCAGAGCCAAAATTCAAGAAGTTGAAGAAAGAGATCGCATTCGAAATTTTCAACCACCAATAAGTGGTAAACTCATTATGAATACCTTTTCAATTGGTCCGAGCAAAAAAATTGGACTCATTAAAGAATTCATAAAAGATGCCATACTCGAAGGAAAAATTCCCAACCAATACGAAGCGGCATTTGAGTTAATGCTTGAAAAAGGAAATGAACTTGGATTAAATGTTACACAATGATGACTAGATATACTGCTTTAGCAAAAATAACACTTGTGCTAATCTATCTTGTAATTTTAGCGGGGTCTGTGGTTCGAATGACCGGGAGTGGAATGGGATGTCCTGACTGGCCCAAATGTTTTGGATATGCCATACCTCCTACTCAAGAATCCACCTTAAAATGGCAGAGTGATCGAGAATTTAAAAAAGGTCAAGTCATTATTCTAGATAGGCAACTAAAAGTGGCCAAAAAAGATTTTACCACTGCTTCAGAATTCAATTCCTATAATTGGAGTAACTACGACAAGCACAATTATGCCAAATTCAATGTGTGGCATACTTGGATTGAATTCATCAATAGATTATTAGGGGCACTTGCAGGATTATTCACCTTGCTGCTCTTGTTTTTTTCATTTGCGATAAAACCTATTCGCACGAAATACGTGGTATACAGTTTATTTCTAGTTCTAGGTATGGGTTTTCAAGCCTGGCTTGGAGCCAAGGTAGTCTACTCCGTTTTGAATCCTTTTAGAATAAGCTTGCACATGGGTATGGCACTGTTAATCGTCGCTGTACTTCTTCGTCTTATACACGATTTAAATCATCCTGTCAAAGGGGAATTATTTCAACCCAAACTAAGAAATATGGTTGGATTAGCATTGCTTTTAACCCTAGTACAAATTGGAATGGGAACACAAGTCAGGGAGTTTGTAGACCTGAAGGTCAATATTTTTGGTTACGATCAAAAATCAAAATGGCTGGAAGATCCGAACCTCTTATTTTATGTTCATAGAAGTTTTTCCATTTTGGTATTGGCCCTTAATCTTTACATCGCATATACCTTTAAAAATAATTCCCAGAAAGTCAATGCCTTTAATTGGGTCATCGTATTTTTAGGCTTAGAAATTTTAACAGGTGTAGTGATGTACTATTTTGATTTCCCATGGGCGAGTCAACCCTTACATTTAATCCTCGCCACCTTTATTTTTGGATTTCAATACTACGGATACGTCCGAATCAGTAAAAACCTAAATAGAGTCAAATGATATATAAAATTAGAGTCATTCTAGACGCCAAAGAGGACGTCTTTAGAGATATTGCCGTCGAGGAGGATATCAATTTAGAAGAATTACACAATGCTGTAACACAAGCCTTTGGGTTCGATGCCTCAGAAATGGCTGCTTTTTACAATTGCGATGACAACTGGAATCAGCAAGAACAATATTCCCTTTTTGACATGGGAGAAGGTCAAACGGAATTAATGTCAAAAACACCGATGAAAATTGTGCTCAATGAAGAAGGCACAAAATTGATTTACGTCTATGACTTTTTCAATATGTGGACTTTTTTTGTCGAACTCGCTAGTGTTGAATCCAAACCAACCGAATTCATCTATCCACAATTGCTTTTTAGTTTTGGAGTATTACCGGAAAGTCCACCTGATAAAGATTTCAGCTTTGGAACAGAAGATAAAGACGGAGATTTAAACATGGGATTTGATGACATGGAATCTTTTGATGACATGGAGTCTGATCCAGAAAACTGGTATTAGACTATGATTAATTTTTACGGTGCACAATTCACAGGACTTTCATTACATCAAGTGGGGAATAAACACAAAAATGAAAGTGTCATTCTCTCTGAAAACACACAGGATTTAGATGATGAACTATCACAATTATTACGAGAATACTTTTTTAAACCCTTCAGAGAAAAAGAAGAAAATTTCTTCAATTTCACTCATGAAATCGATTTGGAATTTAATGAAATTTACACGCTTTGTGCGTCCTTATTTGAGCAACCTGAATCGCTACATTTGATCTCTAAAAAAATTGCTACACACCTCTACGAAAAATCAAATCACCCACATATCAAAAGCGGTGAGCTTTATGTTGCACATTTTGAAAATATTGTGATAGACAACGAAAAAGTTGACGCCATCGGTATTTTCAAAAGTGAATTAAAACACGACTTTTTAGAATTCGAAAACGATGCACATTCGATTAACCTAATTTTGAGAAAAGGCATATCGCTTTCAAGACTAGATAAAGGATGTCTCGTTTTTAATAGTCAAAAAGAAGAGGGGTTTAAAGTACTAAGTGTTGATAACAATAGGTATGACACTAAATATTGGAATCATGAGTTCCTGACCATTGACCCCCTTACTGACGAGCGTTTCTTTACCAAAAACTACCTTAAGTTTTGTAAAGATTTTGCCAAAGATGTTGTTCTTCCTGCAGAAGACAAACAGCAAGAAGTATTATTCATGAACAAGGCAGTTAATCATTTTGCCAAAAACGATCACTTTGAAGAAAGCCAATTTTTAAATGAAGTTATTGATAATCCCGAACTCATTCCAGAGTTTAAGCACTACAAAGTTGAACGCGGGCCTAAATACAGCATAGAAGATGTTTCAGGTTTTGATATTGCAAATAAGGCAGTGTCCGAAGTACGTAAGAAGTTTAAAAATGATATTCATCTCGACACCAATATGCACATCAAGCTAGATTTCATCAATAGCGAATCTGCTTCTCAATTCATTGAAAAAGGATGGGATGAAGATCGACAGATGTATTACTACTTGCTCTACTTTAATCAAGAGACGAAGAAATAGATCTTAAATACCCCAATTTAAATCTTTGTAATTCTTTGTAACGAAAGAAAGTGATCCACTTAAAATCTGTCCCATAGTCTTACAAGATTTAAAGTAAGAATCCTTTGTTAGGTTGTAGATTTCTTGTCCCAAAGCTGCGGTACGCGTAGAGTCTGATACGATATCTAATTTACAAATCTCCATAAGTCGTCTTAATTGTGTTTCATTACTCAATGCTCTCTTGGCGAGAATAGATCGCTCCTCTCTTTTGTATTGGTCAATTGAATCTTTGAGTAAAAACTTCTTGATTAAATTAACCATACTCTTGTTTTCTTCAAAAAATTGAGGACGATATACCTTTAAATTTCCTTCGTAGAATTGTTGATCAAAATCTATTGGACGGATTTTATGAATGACGCTGTCAAAATCATGAACTGGAATAACAACGTAATTATATGAACGCATATCACCCAATAAACGAATCATAGAGCGTTCATTGAATTTAACAAACTCTTTAGCAAGTTGATTTTGTTGTGATTTAGAAAGTTGGGGTAAGTATTCTTCAATAAAAATATCTCCTGGGATTCCAGATATATGTTCCTCAATCAGCGTACCCTCATAAACCAAAAAATTCAAGTTATAAGGTGATAGCAAATGTTCAAGTTCTAAACCATAGAGCCTAGAGGCATCAGTTTTCTTAACATAAAAATAAGTGTAATTATCATTGAGAATATTTCTAACCTTAACTCTAAAGGGTTTTGAATTTCCAAAGGTGCAAAAGTCCACAGCATCCACAGATAAATACTTGATTATTTCCTCATTACCATCCGAATGTAGATTCGAATAGATTTGCTTAAGGCTCTTATCTATTTCTTCGCGCTCTAACTCGGGATAAACAACTCTTACCCAAAGGGTATCTCTCTCTTTTGAATCATAAACACTGACTGCAGTTTCAAATCGAAGTAAATCTTCATAGAAAATAGGGATTTCAATGAGACGATTATAACGATTTAGGTAATACCTAAAACCGCTAGACACCTCAAAGGCAGGTTTTTTATAAAAAAGTAGTTTTTCCAGTTGCATGTGAACAAGGTATAAAACTTTAAACGCATTAAAAAACAAGGAAGTAGTCGAATGTACTTTGGTGTATCCCCTGTAGAACCCCTAACTTTGAATCATGAAATTTAATTTAATTTCTGATTATGCTCCTACTGGAGATCAGCCTCAAGCCATTGAAGCACTTTCTAAAGGAGTGAAACAAGGCGAAGCGTTTCAAACCCTTTTAGGAGTAACCGGTTCTGGAAAGACGTTTACTGTGGCCAATGTCATTGAAAAAGTACAGCGGCCAACACTAGTTCTTGCCCACAACAAAACATTGGCAGCTCAGCTGTACTCAGAATTCAAACAATTCTTTCCTGAGAATGCCATTGAATATTTTGTTTCGTACTACGATTATTATCAGCCTGAGGCATACATTCCAACAAGCGGCACATATATCGAAAAGGATTTATCTATCAATGAGGATATTGAAAAACTCAGATTGAGCACTACCTCTTCCCTCTTATCCGGGCGACGCGATGTACTTGTAGTGGCTTCAGTTTCGTGCCTCTATGGAATTGGAAACCCTATAGAATTTCAAAAAAATGTAATTCGCATTCGAAAAGATATGGTCCTCTCAAGAACTAAGTTTCTACATTTATTAGTACAAGGTTTGTATTCGAGAACTACGGCCGAATTTAAAAATGGCAATTTCAGAATTAAAGGTGATGTTGTAGATGTATTTCCAGGCTATGCTGATTACGCCTTTAGAATTCATTTTTTTGGAGATGAAATTGAAGAAATAGAAGCCTTTGATCCCAATTCTAACACAATCTTAGAAGATTATGACCAATTGCATATTTATCCTGCAAATATGTTTGTCACCTCGCCTGATGTGCTTCAAAATGCCATCGTACAAATTCAGGATGACTTGGTCAAACAGGTTAATTACTTTAAGGATATTGCCAAACCCCTTGAAGCTAAACGATTAGAAGAGCGCACCACTTTTGACCTAGAAATGATGCGAGAACTAGGGTACTGTTCTGGAATTGAGAATTATTCAAGGTATCTGGATGGTAGAGCTCCAGGAACAAGACCCTTCTGTCTTTTGGATTATTTTCCAGATGATTATTTAATGGTAGTAGATGAAAGTCATGTGACCATACCTCAAGTTCACGCCATGTATGGAGGCGATAGATCCCGAAAAGAAAATCTAGTGACCTATGGATTTCGATTACCCGCCGCAATGGATAATAGACCCTTAAAATTTGAAGAATTTGAAAATTTACAAAATCAAATCATTTATGTCAGTGCAACTCCCGCAGACTATGAACTTCAACTTTGTGAAGGAATTTTTGTAGAGCAAATTATCCGTCCGACAGGACTTCTAGACCCTGTTATTGAAGTTAGGCCTACCAAAAATCAAATTGATGACCTAGTGGAGGAAATAAGAAAAAGAGAAGAATTAGACGAACGTGTTTTGGTCACAACCTTAACTAAGCGAATGGCCGAAGAATTGACCAAATACCTCACAAGAATTGGAGTGCGCTGTCGTTACATCCACAGTGATGTAGATACACTAGAACGGGTCGAAATTATGCAAGATTTAAGAAAAGGACTTTTCGATGTGCTCATTGGAGTTAATCTGCTTCGAGAAGGTTTAGATCTCCCTGAGGTAAGTCTAGTGGCCATTGTAGATGCTGATAAGGAAGGTTTTTTGAGAAGTAATAGAAGTTTAACACAAACGGTGGGTCGTGCCGCGAGAAATGTCAATGGCAAAGCCATTATGTATGCCGATAAGGTTACTAACAGCATGCAAAGTACTATCGATCAAACCTCCTATCGAAGGGAAAAACAAATGGAATACAATCAGATAAACAATATAGTTCCAACTGCTTTACACAAGAAAATAGAAACAGCCTTAGACAGCTTGCTCAATAGTACGAAACCGAAAAATGAATCAAGCGTCCCTGAAAAGGACGAAGATATGGCCTATCTACTACCTCATGAAATTGAACAAATGATTAAGAAAAAAAGAAAAGAAATGCAAAAAGCTGCACAAGATTTAGATTTCATGCAAGCCGCCAAACTTCGTGATCAAATCAAAGAATTAGAAGTTCAAAAAAAAAGCTAAACTCCAAAAACAATTACACACAATGACATACGACTTAGTGACTACACTGCGTATGTTTTGCCCTAACAAACCCCGCATTCGCAGCTCCGCATACTAAATATTGAGCTCCTTCAAAAGTACCTTTGAAAAATTGACTTTTAATTTCGACAAAGTCTTTTAGTGTGGTTTCTAAATGAACTCCCAGTGAAGGATACATAATAGGGTATTGTCCGTTTGGAACGTCTTCAGAATGATCGTAAAAATTATACGCATGCCCAAATTCATGATACATTAAAATCAGTCTTCTCACCTTGGAATAATTATCCCAAGCATCCTTTGATATGCGCACATAAACATTGGGAGGAGTGCGTGTTCCATAAGCACAAGGAATAGCGTATCCTGCATAGTCCGGTGAAAGTTCCACTGAATTATCAGTACTATACTCAATACTCGTGGTCCAATCTTGTCCCAATCCTTCTATTCCTTCGCGTCGTGAATCTTTTTTATAAAGATTCCAGTAGTCTCGAGGATGCGCATCAGGCCCCACTTGATCATAAAAAGGATCAGTAAAAACCTCAAGTGTTGGGTCAAATTCAGCAGGAGTAAAAGCGGATGAAGAATCCTTAGAACAGGACATCATCAAAAGGACTAATCCAACTATTAAAATCTTTTTCATTTTTTGTATTTTAAATTAAAATTAAAAAAAAAAGAGGAGCAAATGCCCCTCCTTAACATAATTAACTAATAGACAGCGTTCGTTTAAGTTTTGATTTTGGTTCTTTTCTTAAAGGCAATTGCAATTGAAGAAGTCCATTGTTATAAGCAACTACAATTTTTTCATGATTTATGTGTTCAGGTAATTCAAAAAAACGTTCAAATCCCGCAATAATAAATTCTCTTCTTTTAAACTGATCTGTTTCAGATTTCGAATTACTTTCTTTATTTGCCTTTACTTTTAATGTATTATCATCTATGGTAACTTCAAAGTCTTTCTTGGCAAAGCCAGGTGCGCTGAGCTCCATTTCATATCCCTTATCTACCTCTTTAATATTGATTGCAGGCGATTGATAATTTGGTTGAAATGATTTAGTAGGAAAGCTCGTAAATAAATCATCTAATAAAGTTGGATAAAATCTTGATCTTGTCAATGTCATACTATTTGTTTTTTTGATTTGACCATCTAGAAACAAATCCTATTCCAAATGAAAAAAACTGACTTTTTGACATTATAACACTTGAATAAACTGACTTTTTGACAAAAAAAGACGCCCATATAAGGCGTCTATTTAAAAGAGTTTAGAAGTAGTTCTTAAGTCAAGACTTCTTTAACTTTATCTGCAGCCTCTTTAAATTGAACAGCAGAATGAACTTCAAGGCCTGAATTGTCAATAATTTCTTTTGCAATTTCAGCGTTCGTTCCTTCAAGTCTAACTATAATCGGAACATTTATTTGATCAGCCATATTTTTATAGGCTTCTACAATTCCATTTGCTACACGATCACAACGCACAATTCCACCAAAAATATTTACCAATATAGCCTTTACATTTTCATCTCTTAAAATAATTCTGAACGCCTCTTCGACCCTTTCAGCATCGGCAGTACCCCCCACATCTAAAAAATTAGCAGGTTCACCTCCAGCCATTTTAATCAAATCCATTGTAGCCATAGCGAGGCCAGCCCCATTAACCATGCAGCCTACATTACCGTCGAGATCTACATAGTTTAACCCCAATGCTTTCGCCTCTACTTCAATAGGGTTCTCTTCTCGTTCATCTCGCATCAAAGCGTAATTTGGTCTTCGATATAACGCATTATCATCAATAGTAACCTTAGCGTCAACAGCAATGATTTTGTCATCTGAAGTTTTTAATACTGGGTTAATTTCAAAAAGACTTGAATCACTTTCCACGTAAGCCTTATAGAGGTTGCTAATAAACTTAACCATTCCCTTATATGCTGTTCCGCTCAATCCCAAGTTAAAGGCAACGTTTCTCGCCTGAAAAGCCGTAAGTCCAATCGTAGGGTCAACTTCTTCTGTAAATATTAAATGAGGAGTTTTCTCTGCTACCTCTTCAATATTCATTCCTCCTTCTGCAGAATACATAATCATATTTTTACCTGACGCACGGTTAAGCAATACAGATACATAAAATTCACTTGGTTCTGAATCTCCAGGATAGTAAACATCCTCGGCAACAATAACTTGATGAACGGTCTTACCTTCTGCGCTTGTTTGTGGTGTAATTAAATTCATACCAATAATTTGATTTGAAATTGACTCTACCTCCTTCAAATTTTTGGCGAGTTTTACTCCACCTCCTTTACCTCTACCACCAGCATGAACCTGAGCTTTGATAACGTGCCAACCTGTCCCGGTCTCCTCTGTTAGTTGCTTTGCCGCCTCGACAGCCTCTTGTGGACTAGTGGCTAATTTACCGCGCTGTACGCCAACACCGAAACTTGCTAAAATCTCTTTTCCTTGATATTCGTGAAGATTCATATTAATCTAAATTTTGCACAAAAATAGAAAACCGGAGTTTATTACAAACGAATTCTATCGAACATTTCGTAAATACTGTTAGAAATCAAACATTTTAAGTCTCTGATGTCTTAATTTAATCACGATACTTACAATAAAACAATAACTTTAGTAGTTTTGATTTTCAAAAAAATGAAAAATGAAACAGACTGATTTACTTCATATTAGTGATAGTTATGGTGACCCTTCTTACGTCTATGACGCAGACCTAATTAGTTCACAATACAAACGCTTGTGCGATGCTTTTGCTGGAGTCCAAGAGTTACGCTTACACTATGCGGTAAAAGCAAATTCTAATCTGTCTATTTTAAAATTATTCAACCATCTAGGAGCTGGACTAGATACGGTTTCCATACAAGAGGTTCAGCTCGGACTAAGAGCTGGAGTTAATCCAAAAAAAATCATTTTTACCCCTAATGGCGTTTCCATAGAAGAACTCGAAGAAGCAGTCAAATTAGGAGTTCAAATCAATATCGATAATCTGTCTATTTTAGAACAATTCGGACAAAAGCATCCCGATATTCCGGTTTGCGTTCGTATTAATCCTCATGTAATGGCAGGAGGAAACTCTAAAATTTCCGTTGGACACATAGATTCTAAATTTGGCATTAGTATTCACCAAATTCCACATGTATTGAGAATTGTTGAATTGACCAACATGAATATTAACGGGATTCACATGCACACGGGTAGTGACATTTTGGACATAGACGTTTTTCTATATGCAACTGAAATATTATTTGACACAGCCAAAAACTTCAAACAATTAGAATTTCTAGATTTTGGTAGTGGATTTAAGGTGAGTTACACCCAAGGAGATATTGAAACAGATATCGAAGAATTAGGACAAAAACTGAGCACACGATTCAATAAGTTTATTAGCGATTACAGACGTAAGCTTACACTCGCCTTCGAACCAGGAAAGTTTTTAGTTAGTAAAGCAGGATACTTTTTAGCCAAGGTTAACGTCGTAAAACAGACAACTTCAACAGTATTTGCCAGTGTCGACTCGGGTTTTAATCATCTGATTAGACCAATGCTTTACGGATCTCATCATCATATAGAAAACCTCTCAAATCCAAACGGCAAGGAACGCTATTACTCTGTCGTTGGATACATTTGTGAAACAGACACCTTTGGAAGTAATCGAAGAATTTCTGAAATCACAGAAGGAGACATTTTAGTCTTTCACAACGCGGGGGCTTATTGCTTTTCGATGGCGAGTAATTACAACTCTAGATTTCGGCCTGCGGAAATTATGTGGTACCAAGGAAAGTCACACTTAATCAGAGAACGCGAATCTTTTGAAGATCTCATTCATCTTCAAAAAGAAATTAGTTTTTAGATTTTTTTAAGTCTAAATTTGAGTAAAGTGTTAGGCATGCATAAATTTTCTGTAATAATCCTCTTTATCTTATGCTCATGGAGTGTTGGGAGCATTGCTCAAGACAAAATTCAATGGATAAGTATTGAAGAAGCAGAAGAATTGGCACAAACCTCTGAAAATCCCAAAAAAATTTTTATCGATGTCTATACAGACTGGTGTGGGTGGTGTAAAAAAATGGATCAATTAACCTTCAATAATCCAGCAGTTTCAAATTATATGAACTCCACTTTTTATATGGTAAAATTTAACGCCGAATCTAAAGATGACATCAATATAAAAGGAATGACTTTTTCGTTTGTTTCAAGCGGAAGAAGAGGGTATCATGAATTAGCTGTGGCGCTCACCCAAGGCAAGTTGAGCTATCCAACAGTGGTATTCCTTGATCCAGAACTAAATATGATTACTCCACTGCCAGGGTTTAGAACTGCAGAACCATTTCTACAAATTGTCACATTTATAGGAAATAATATCTACCAGAATACGTCTTGGGAAGATTACGTCAAATCTGATTAATTAACGACTGTAATTTGGAGACTCCTTAGTAATCGTCACGTCATGCGGATGACTTTCTTTGATACCGCTAAAAGTGATTTTTACAAACTTTCCAGACTGCTGAAGCGTTTCTATATCTTTTGAACCACAGTATCCCATCCCTGCTCTCAAGCCTCCAATAAATTGATGCATACTTTCGAACAATTCACCCTTATAAGGAACTCGTCCTTCAATTCCTTCTGGAACTAATTTCTTAATATCATCTTCGACGTCCTGAAAATACCTATCCTTGCTTCCTTTTTTCATAGAAGCCACTGAACCCATCCCTCTGTAGGATTTAAACTTTCTTCCTTCAAATATGATTGTTTCTCCAGGTGACTCATTAGTTCCAGCCAGTAAAGAACCTAACATAACCGTATCAGCACCCGCTGCAATCGCTTTTGGAATGTCTCCAGTATAACGAACTCCTCCATCTGCAATAACAGGAACTCCTGTTCCTTTTAAGGCGTTGGCTACTTCCAAAACAGCTGAAAACTGAGGGACACCTACACCAGCGACAACACGAGTTGTACATATAGAACCAGGCCCAATACCAACCTTAACCGCATCAGCTCCAGCCTGAACTAAATATTTAGCTGCGTTTGCAGTGGCCACGTTGCCGACCACTACATCTAGATCAGGATATTCAGATTTAACTTCTTTGAGGGTATGTACAACACCTTTGGAATGACCATGGGCCGTATCAATAATCAATGCATCAACACCAGCCTCAACTAACATTTTAGTGCGTTCTAAGGCGTCTACTGTTACTCCGATTGCCGCTGCCACCAATAATCTTCCATATTTATCTTTATTGGCAATGGGCTTCTGTGTTAGTTTGGTTATATCTCTAAAGGTGATCAATCCTACCAAGTGATAATCGTCATCAACAACAGGTAGTTTTTCAATTTTATTCTCTTGCAGAATTTCCTCAGCCTCACTTAAAGTCGTTCCTTTAGCTGCAGTTATCAAATTTTCTGAGGTCATAACTTCTTCAACAGGCCTCATCTCATTCTTTTCAAAACGAAGATCTCGATTAGTGACTATTCCCAAAAGCTTTCCTTCACGATCAACAACTGGTATTCCCCCTATTCGATTCTCACGCATAGAGTCCTTCGCGTCTTTAACCAAGGCCGTTAGCGGAAGTGTTATGGGATCTAATATCATTCCGCTCTCAGCTCTTTTCACTTTTCGCACTTGAAACGCCTGGTCTTCAATAGACATATTTTTATGTAATACACCTATACCTCCTTCACGAGCAATTGCAATGGCCATATCATATTCTGTAACAGTATCCATTGCCGCAGAAACAATAGGGACATTAATCCGTATATTTTTGGTGAATCTCGTACTGATATCAACGTCTCTTGGTAAAATATGGGAATAAGCAGGTACGAGTAATACGTCGTCGTAGGTCAATCCTTCACCGACAATTTTTTCTTGGAAATTAAGCATTGCAATTACTATTTAATTGCATGCAAATGTACTCTTTTTGTGTGTAATCTGTATCAAGCGTACTGAGAAAACAAAACCTTTGCTTGATTTACGGCTCCCTCAAAGGCAAACATGTCGATATTTATCTTAGCCTTACGAGCTGTAAAAAACGAAATTGCTTTTTCAGTTGGCAGATTTCCAACCAACTCATTGGAAGCCATGGGGCAACCTCCGTAACCTTGTATAGTTGTGTCAAAACGTTTACATCCTGCGTTAAAAGCGACTTCTAATTTTTGCTTCCAAGCAAGTGGAGCACAATGAAAATGAGCACCGAATTCAATTTGCTTATAATGAGGAATAAGAGCTGAAAACACTTCTTCGATATCAGTGAGTTCTGCGTTTCCCATGGTATCAGAAAGTGAAATAATTCGAATACCTTTTTGGGCAAGTTGGTCAATCCAATGAAAAACTACCGAAACGTTCCATGGATCTCCATATGGGTTACCAAAACCCATAGATAAATAAACCACTAATTCCTTATTGAACGAATTACAAAGAGCTTGAATCGAATCGAGTAATGCAAAGGACTCTTCAATAGTCTTATGGGTATTTCGCATTTGAAAAATCTCAGAAATCGAGAAAGGAAACCCTAAATACTTTATTTGTTGAAAAGCACAAGCCTCTTTTGCTCCTCTTTTATTTGCGACAATCACAGATAGTTCAGTTGTGGTATTGCTAAAATCCAATGCATCTAAAACCTCTGCTGTATCTTGCATTTGAGGTATAGCTTTTGGAGAAACAAAACTCCCGATATCAAGGACATCAAAATTACAGTTCAGCAAAGATTGAAGATATCTTAATTTCTTGTCAGTAGGAATAAAAGTTTTAATACCTTGCATGGCATCTCTAGGGCATTCAATCAGCTTAATCATGACGATGGAATTAAAATAAGTAATGCGATAAAGAGAAAAACAATCACTTGCAGGTATAATAGATGCACTTGATAATTTTCGAAATAATGCTTTAGTCGTCCTGCAGTAAAGGCAATAATTCCAAATACAAGTAAGGTAATAAAGGCAAAACTTAATCCAAGTATTAAAAACTGCACAACTACATCGATTTCATCATGAAATAAAAAGCCTGGAAAAAAAGCTAAAAAAAACAGACTGACTTTAGGGTTCAAAACATTCATACTAAAAGTCTTAAAAATGAGCTGCATATTACCTTCAGTAGCTTCGTCTCGACCTTCTATTGAAATTTTTCGTTTTCGTTTAATAGCGAGAATCGTCAAATAGGCCAAATACAAAAGATAACCAGCCCCAAAACCTTTGACGGCCCACAAGAGTGTCTCATTAGTTTGAATTAAGGCAGCTAATCCCAAAGCGAGAAATAAAGTATGTACCAAGCATCCAAAAACAAAGCCCAAGGTCGCCCACAACCCTCTCTTAAAACCTTGTTGCAGACCAATGGTGAGAACATAGAAATTATCTGGTCCCGGTGTAAGAGCAAGTCCAAATGAAGCAGCACAAAAACCAAGAAACAATTCTAAATTCACATCAATTCTTTTTTAATGATTTTAGAATGGATGAAATAAGCCCTGGCCCTTCATAAACTAAACCAGAATAAATCTGAATTAAATCAGCACCGGCGTTCAACTTTTCCAAAGCCGATTCAACATTGTGAATTCCTCCTACACCAACAATCACAAAAGGTTTTCTTTTATTGGTCGCAATGAATTTAATCACCTCAGTACTGCGATCACAAAGAGGTCGACCGCTTAATCCGCCTGATTCGTTCCCGTATTTCTGAGCGGAGTCAATTCCATCTCTAGATATAGTAGTATTAGTAGCAATTATACCTGCAATAGCTGTACTTTCCACTATTTTGATAATATCCATTAGCTGCTGATTACTCAGGTCTGGAGCAAGTTTTAATAAAATTGGTTTTTCACTAACACGAAGAGATTTAGCTAAAATACTTCCTTCTTCCTTTAGATTTGACAATAATCGAGTAAGGGGCTCTTTTTCTTGAAGTTCTCTTAAGCCGGGAGTATTTGGAGAACTAACATTCACCACAAAATAATCTACAACATCATATAGAGCATTCAAGCATATTAAATAATCATCTAGTGCGTTTTCATTAGGTGTTATTTTATTCTTTCCAATATTTCCTCCGACTATAAATTTTCTGTGTTTTTGAAGACGTAGTACTGCCTTTTGAACACCCTCATTATTAAAGCCCATTCTGTTTATAATTCCATCATCCTCAAGTAAACGGAATAGTCTTTTTTTAGGATTACCCTCTTGAGGTTTAGGGGTAAGCGTACCTATTTCAACAAAACCAAAACCGATCTCGTGAAAAGATTGACACAATTCTGCATTTTTATCCATCCCAGCAGCCAAGCCTATAGGATTCGAAAACTTTAATCCCATAAGATTTTTCTCTAAGACTTCTCCTTTAGGCACAAAAAGGGCATTATAGAGCTTTGTCAGTCCTAAGAAAGAAAATATTTTAAGCAGAAAAAACGTTATATAATGGGCTTTCTCAGCATCAAATTTAAAGAGAATAAAACGCGTTATAAGTCTATACATCATGAGTTCAAAAATAGCAAGTATTGAAGGAATAGCGCATAAAATTGTTTTACTAAGAATTAACTTTTTAATTTTCCATTAATTAATGGGTATGAATGCATTAACACAGACGTTTTTAGACTTGATTTCAATCGAAACTTCGTCATTCATGAATCAAAAACAACAAAAGCCATCCTATGGGCAAGTTTCTGTGTTAAATATTATAAACCAAGAATTGCAAGCTATTGTTCCCAAAACAAATATCAAAAGATTCAATACCCATGGAATCTTTGCTGAAATACCGGCTAGTGTAAAAAAAACTACTATCCCTACTATAGGTTTAGTTGTTCAAACCGATTCCACTCCAGCACTTTCAAGTTGCTTAAAGCCAGTAATCTTCGAAAAATACAATCCGAAGAATAGGGTGCATAAAAATCATTTCTCATCACTCCTAAACGAAGAAGAGCTCAGCTTTTTAAATCGACTCAAAAACAACTATATCATTTCCTCTGATGGTCGAGGCGTTCTTGGCACAGAGAGTAAAGCTGCTATTAGCATAGTATTACATGCCATAAAAGCCATTGTTAACGATAAAGGTAAGCACGGTAAGATTCAATTACTTATTCTCACCGACTCCTATAGCAAAAAAAATATTCAAAAAGCGCCACTGAGCTTTTTCACTCCTGATTTAAATTACACCGTAGAGGGAGGAGAATTGGGAAACATATATTACAAAAGTAGAGAACTTGTAGAAGCAGAAATTACGATTAGAGGTAATTATCAGCAGTACGGCACTATTGAGGAAGGATTGATTAGCGCCCTAGAATTAACCAATGAATTTATCAACGCCCTGCCTATGAAAGAGGACGCGCTATTAAATGACCAAAAAAAAGGGCGCTTTCATTTAGACCAAATCTTAGGTGATTCGAATGGCAGCCAATTAAAACTTATCATTGAAGATCTTGATAAAAATAGATTTGCGGCTCGTTTAAGGCTTTTAAGTCACATCGCAGACCAGCAAAACAAACTACGTCCTAATTCGATTAGCATACAATTAAAAAACAGACAATATTCCATTGAAGAACACTTAAAAAGCCATTGGCACTTTGTAGATTTTACGGTGCGTGCAGCTATTAATAAAGGACTCAACAAACAACAGACCATTGGCTCACATCACTTGAGTAACGCCATAAAATTTAATGCCTTGGGAATACCCACAATAGGCCTATTTACAGGTGGGGTGCACCAAAGAACTAAAAGGGAATACATATCTGTTCAACATATGGAAAAGGCCGTAGATTTTATCCAAGAATTAGTGTACAAGGCTAGTAAACAAAAAAAGGCTTCCAAATAGGAAACCTCTTATTATATAAAATTAAAGCTAAATTTATTACTTTTTATTCTTAATCGTCTGCGATAATTCGTGAGATATTGCTGACTTGTCAAATTTGAGTTTTCCCGCCATTGTCTCTATAACGACACTCTTGTTTTCATCTCCAAATTCAAGAACTTTACCGTGTAAGCCACTTTTCGTAATGACACGATCACCTCGCTTTAACTCTTCAACAAATTTCTTTTCGTCTTTCTGTCTCTTCACTTGTGGGCGAATCATAAAAAAATAAGCCACTACAAAGATTAAGATCAGTGGTAAAAACTGATTTAGCGCGTCCATTTAATTAGTTTGTCGTTTTAAAAGGAGCTTCGAATGTTCCGTTCTGCCTTGGTTGAATAAAAGCTTTGATGCGCAACATTTCAGTTCCAGTCGCGGTATTCGTATTTAGGGTAATACTTTTTGTAACCTGATTGGCACCTGTGCCATTAAATTTAACCACTAAAGAAGCGCTATCACCTGGAGAGATAGGCTGATTTTTGGGATATTCAGGAACCGTGCACCCACAAGACGATTTTGCATCTGTAATAATCAATGGGGCATCACCTGTATTGGTGAACTCAAATATTTTTTCTTGAGGTGCTCCATAAGCGATTTGACCAAAATCATGTTCTTTTGATTCAAAACTCATAACTGGCACTTTAGCTTGTTGAGCATCGCGCTGAACTGCATTTTCCATATTTGCAGAACTTACTTTATCTGCGGCTTTTTGATTACATGAAGTAACAGCGAAAGCAATCATCACTATTACTACATAAGAAAGGATTCGATTATTCATAATTAAATTCTATTTTTTCCAAAAATAACATATTCTTTCAAGTCTATAGAAGTCCTCTACCTACTTTTTTAATTCGATCGTTTTCTTGGAATTCATTCAAAAGTTTATCCATTATTCCGTTCAAAAAAATACTGCTTTTGGGACCAGAGTATTCTTTAGCAATTTCTAGGTATTCATTAATTGTTACACGAACAGGAATTTGATTGAAGTGCAGTAATTCACAAATTGCCATTTTCAATAAAATCAAATCAATATGTGCAATTCTGTCTTGTTCCCAATTATGAGTTTTTCCTTCAATTTCTTGAGCTAGCTCTTCATTTCTCAACAATATAAATTCCAAGAGCTTCGTTCCGAAATCGACATCTTCAGAACTCTCAACTAAATTGTCTCCAATACTAAAAACTTCTACCTCTGAATCTTGATTACTTATCCACTTGAGAATGAATGTATTAATTAGAGGTAAATCATCGAGCCAAGTCAATTGTTGTTCCTCAATTTTTTCATATAACTTCTCGTTTGGAGCAATTACCTGCTTGAAAAGTTGAAGCACAAACTCTTTATCAATTTCAAAAGAAACCAACTCAGAATTCATGTAGTCTTGGTAAAAATCTTTTAGAATTAAGTCCTCATAAATAGATTTAAGATAATCCTGGTGCATACTCCAGTCCGACACTTTATAAGTTTCACAAGCCTTTTTAAGTGTCTGATCATTGATGATATTCATCCAAAATTTATTTTTAACCAAGCGTTCTGGATCTATAGTACTTACTTCAGATTTTAAATACCGATTACGCTCTTTGACCAAACGCTTATCGACATAATGATACAACTCACTCATTAAATTAAATTGAAATACATATAGTTTGTAAGCATCTCTTATGCTCCTTTTCAGAAAGTTCAGCTGAAAATCAATAGTCTGTTCCTTGTTTTGCAAAACAGCGTAACCTCCTTGCATAACTTTAATTCTAATTTGCCGACGAGAGAGCATGTTTCAATCTTTTCTTGTAAGTAATTGGCACAAAAGTAAACTTATAAATTCATCTAAGCTATCTTTGATGTGATTCTTATCTTGCTATGAAAGCTTTACAATATTTAAATAAATATTTTAAAAAATACCGCTCTAAACTCTTAATTGGCCTGTTGATTACAATTAGTGCAAGGGTTTTTTCTCTCATTATGCCTTCGTATGTCAATGCATCCATTCAAGTCATTGAAAATTACAATAAAGGTCTTATTCAAATGAGAGAGGCCAAAGCTGCTCTTTTAGAAGATATTTTAATCATAATCGGAACTACCTTGATATCGGCAACGCTTACTTTTTTGATGAGACAGTACATCATAAATGTTTCTAGATACATAGAATACGACCTGAAAAATGAAGTTTTTGAACACTATTTGACCCTTGACTTAAGATTTTACAAGAAAAATAGAATCGGAGACTTAATGAATCGAATTTCTGAAGACGTTTCTCAGGTAAGAATGTATGCTGGTCCAGCAATCATGTACGGCTTTCAAACACTTACACTATTTGCAATACTTATTCCTTTGATGTTTATCAAAGCCCCTACCATTGCTTTTTACACCGTGTTACCTCTTCCTGTCTTATCGGTTTTAATTTATAGAATAAGTCGAATCATTCACCAAAAAAGCACAAAAGTTCAACAATATCTCTCTACCCTATCTACTTTTACTCAGGAGGCTTTTTCTGGAATTGCTATAGTTAAGGCTTACCGACTCGAAAAAACCTTGGACATCGAAATAAGCCAACTCGCCAACGAAGGAAAAGAGACAAGTATGAGTTTGGCTAAAGTAAATGCTTGGTTTTTTCCAATGATGATTTTACTTATCGGTTTGAGTAACATATTAGTGATGTACATCGGAGGAAAAGAATACCTTTCAGGAAACATCAATTCCGTGGGAGTTATCGCAGAATTTATTCTTTATGTAAATATGCTAACATGGCCTGTAGCCGTAGTAGGTTGGCTAACATCTATAATTCAGCGTGCAGAAGCTTCTCAAAAGAGAATCAATGAATTTTTAGAAACAAAACCAGAAATCGTAAATCACAATTTTGATTACGTTGAGCTCAAAGGTGAACTGGAGTTTAAAAAAGTCTCTCATACCTACGACGACACTAATATTCAAGCCTTAAAAGAGGTTAGTTTTAAAGTACAAAAGGGTGAAACCCTTGCTATTATGGGCAAAACCGGTTCTGGCAAGTCTACCCTTTTAGAACTAATATCTCGACTTATGGACCCGACTTCTGGTGAAATATATCTAGATGGTATCAAACTTCAAGAATACAACTTAGATGTACTGCGATCATCCATTGGAGTTGTTCCACAGGACGCATTTTTATTTTCAGAAACCATAGAAAAAAACATTGCCTTTTCGCTAGATGAAGTCAATCAAGAAAATGTGATTGAAGCTGCTAAAAAAGCCATGGTACACGATAACATCATAGAATTTAAAGCCGGATATCTAACTGTTTTAGGAGAGCGAGGAATAACATTAAGTGGGGGTCAGAAACAACGTGTATCTATTGCAAGAGCACTTATCAAAAATCCTAAACTGTTTGTTTTCGATGATTGCTTATCTGCCGTAGATACCGAAACTGAAGAAAAAATCTTAAATGAACTAAAAGAAAGTTCAGCTGATATTACCACTTTTATTGTAAGTCATAGAGTCTCAAGTGTCAAACACGCAGATCAAATTCTTATTCTCGATAATGGAAAAATTGTACAACAAGGAAGCCATAACGAATTGCGAAAAGACACAAAAGGTTATTATTATAAACAGTATTCGGAACAATTAGCACACTAAAATGTTGCTCCCTAAGCTTTTTTTTTACAAATTTGATATATTCCTTATTAAAGTATCATCGAATGAGTGCGAAAGAATCAACCGAACAAGAAGAAATATTTTCAAAGGTTTTAAGAGCTGGAAGAAGAACTTATTTCTTTGATGTAAGATCAACAAAAGCTGGAGATTACTACCTAACTATCACAGAAAGTAAAAAATTCACCAACGAAGACGGAAGTTTTCACTACAAAAAGCATAAAATTTACCTCTATAAAGAAGACTTTGTTGCTTTCAAAGATCATGTAGAAGAAATGATGTCCTTTATCATAGATCAAAAAGGTGAAGAAGTTATTTCTGAAAGGCATCAAAAAGACTTTAAAAAAACTGAAAATACAGATTCAGAATCCACAGATGACAAAGCTGAAAATTCAAGTTTCACCGATGTCAGTTTTGAAGATATATAACAACTAAATTAAGCTTATGCATATTAAAACAGCGCAAATCCAACTGTGCCTGATCGCCGTTGCTCTTTTTTTAACCAACCTGAATGTAAACGCTCAGACACTTGACTATTATCTTCCACAAGATATATCGTATAATACAGAAATACCAACTCCCAAAGAAGTAATGGGGTTTGAAGTTGGTGAGTGGCACATAAGCCATGATAAATTAGTAGAGTACTTTAAAATTCTTGCTGAAAAAAGTTCTAGATTCAAAATTGAAACCACAGGAAGAACTTTTGAAAACCGACCGATACTTTTGGTAACTATTACTTCAGAAAACAATCACAACAGAATCAAAGCGATTCAAAAAAATCAAATCGAGGTCGTAAATGGTGAAAAGGAACCCACAGCAGATATGCCACTGGTTATTTACCAAGGATTCTCAATTCATGGAAACGAACCTAGTGGTTCTAGCGCTGCGATAGCCTATGCTTACTATCTCGCAGCCGCAGAAGGACAAGAGATCGAAAATAAGCTATCAAATACGGTTATACTTTTAGATCCTTGTCTTAATCCTGACGGATTACAACGTTTTGCATATTGGGCCAACACCAATAAAAATATGAATTTAACCGCTGATGGAAACGACAGAGAATTCCATGAAGTATGGCCTGGCGGGAGAACAAATCATTATTGGTTTGATATGAACAGAGACTGGTTGCCCGTTCAGCTCCCTGAAAGCAGAGCTCGTATAAAAACATTTCACAAATGGTACCCAAATGTTGTTACAGACCATCATGAAATGGGTACCAATTCTACCTACTTTTTTCAACCAGGAGAACCAGAAAGAGTTCACCCACTAACACCTGAATTAAATCAAAAGCTAACTGCAAAATTTGGAAAATACCACGCAGAGGCCTTGGATGGTATAGGCTCACTTTACTATTCTGAAGAAAATTTTGATGACTACTACTATGGTAAGGGAAGTACATTTCCCGACGTCAACGGAAGTGTTGGGATTTTATTTGAACAAGGATCTTCAAGAGGTCATATTCAAGAAAGTGAAAACGGTATTTTAACGTTTCCATTTACAATTAGAAATCAGTTTATGACTGCTATGTCGTCACTAAAGGCTTCTAATGAATTAAAAACAGAACTCATGAGTTATCAATACGAGTTTTTTAGAGGAATGGCTGAAGAACAACGTAAAAGTAAACTCAAGGGTTATATTTTTGGACATCCAAAAGACAAGGCCAGAACAAATCATTTAGCTGAAATATTAAACAGACATCAAATTCAATTTCACAAATTGAAAAAAGATGTAAGCATTGCTGGAAAGAATTTTGGTGTAAACGATAGTTATATAGTTCCTTTAAATCAGCGTAATCCAAGACTTATTAAGGCGATGTTTGAAAAGAGAACCACCTTTATAGATAGTCTTTTTTACGACATTTCAGCTTGGACCTTTCCACTTGCCTTTAACCTAGATTACAGTGAATTAAACAACTTGGACATTGCGGGTGAGGCGATTCAGTCATTACAAATGTCCGAAGGAAATATCAGTGCTAAAAGTAATTACGCCTATCTATTCGAATGGCATGAATACTACACACCAAAAGCTCTTTATCACATCCTAGCCAAAGGTATACGAGCAAAAGTTGCTAAATCTCCTTTTGAACTAAATGGAAAAAAATACGATTACGGTACAATCATGATTCCTGTTGTAGGACAAAACAAATCGAAAGAAGAACTTTTCGAGTTGATGAAAGAGGTTGCAAAAACTTCTCATATTTCCGTAGATGCAGTTTCAACAGGACTCACTGCAGGAATTGATTTGGGAAGTAATGAGTTTGACGGTGTCCAGCTCCCTAAAATTGCACTTTTAGTCGGGGAAGGAATCCGTTCATACGACGCAGGTGAAATTTGGCATCTTATGGATACAAGATATCACATTCCCATCACGAAAATAGACCTTAAAACACTTCCTTATGCGGATCTCAGTAGATATACTGATATTATAATTGCAGGCTTTGGTTACGGTAGTTCACGTATTAGTGAAAGTACTGTGAATAAAATAAAATCATTCGTTCAAGACGGTGGAAGTGTAATCGCTTATCGAAATACTGCTAATTGGCTAAATACTAACGGTTTTTTGAATTTAGAGTTCAAACGAAATTCAATGGTCGCCAAAAACGTTTCTTTTGAGCAAAGAAATGACTTTAGAGGTGCCCAAAACACAGGTGGAGTAATTTTCGAGGCCAACATAGACCGTACACATCCAATTAATTTTGGATTTACTTCAGATAAAATTTCACTTTTTAGAAATACAAATATCTATCTAAAAGCAGATAAACAGAGTTATAACAACCCAATTCAGTACACTTCAAATCCTTTACAAAGTGGGTATATCTCAGAAGAAAATTTAGAACTAATTAAAAACAGCGTACCACTAAAAGTCAGTCGATTAGGCCGAGGCAAGGTGATTTTATTTACCGATAACACCAATTTTAGAGCCTTTTGGTACGGTACAAATAAACTGTTGGCAAACGCTATCTTTTTCGGGGATAGTATGTAAATAGTTATCCTATTGGCGCTCCATTTGTCGCCACATCTTGGGGCTGTATGAGAATTACATCTTTTCCTTGTACAGCTCCAAGAATTAAAAATTCACTCATAAAATTTGCAATTTGTTTTTTGGGAAAATTGACGACCCCAACAATTTGTTGTCCCAATAAATCTTCTGGAAGATAACGATGTGTCAACTGCGCTGAAGTCTTTAATTTACCGATTTCTGGTCCAAAATCAACTTCAATCTTATAGGCCGGTTGTCTGGCTTGTTCAAAAATACTTGTGCTGCAAATCGTACCTACTCGAATATCCAAAGCGGTAAACTGATCAAAGCTAGTTTCTGGTTTATCTTTTTTTGCCATACCAAAGTTACATGAGTTCAATCACCATTGTTTTCTAGTCTTTAAGTTTTTGATGTGAGCAAGGTGATGCATGCTATGCCAAGCGTATTTCAAGACAGTTAGACCGAGACTTTCCGTTTTGTTACCTTCAGGATGTATAAAGCACTTTTGAAGTTCTTCTGTTGTTAATACCGTGATAATTTGGGTCAGTTTACAGTGAAGAAGTTCTATAAATTCAAGCTCTTCTTCAATAGAAATCGTATTCGAGACTTTTAATTTTACCCAAGGGTCCTGGTCGTATGCCTTGATTAAGGGAGTATCCTCTGTCAATGCCCATTTAAATCTAATATAGGAATGCATATGGCTATCCGCAATGTGATGTGTCAATTCTCTAACAGTCCATCCACCCTCTCGATACGGAGTGTCTAATTGAGCTGAATCCAAGTTTTGCACCTGCTCTTTTAAAAGAAGTGGAAAGCGACCCAAATCATACACAGCGCTCTTAATATGCTCAGTAGTTATTTCTTCTGGCGGATCAAATCCACCTATCGGAAATCTGAAATCCATCTATTTGAAATCTACCAATTGCACATCGAAAATAAGTGTCGCATTTGGAGGAATTACTCCACCAGCACCACTTGTCCCGTATCCCAATTCAGAAGGAATAACAAGTCGTGCCTTAGCTCCTTTATTTAGCAGGGCGATACCTTCATCCCATCCAGCAATCACTTGGCCTACACCTAAGGTAAATGCAATAGGATCATTGCGTTTAAAAGAAGAATCAAATACTTGGCCATTTATTAATTGTCCTTCGTAATGTACCGAAACTTGACTACCCCGAGTTGGATTTTCGCCACTACCTTCATCTAGTATTTTATAATACAAACCAGAGGGGGTCTGCTCAAAACCTTCTACAAGGGTTTTCGTAGCATCTTCTCGCTTCTTTTTCTCTTCTACCAAACGCTCCTGACGCGCACCTTCAAAATTTCTGAACGCTTCAATAGCATGCCAAGATTCCGCTTCCGCTCCAATTCTTTCAATGCTCAAGGATTCAATGAGGTCCTCTTGTTCAATGGCATCGACAACATCCTGACCTTCAACAACAAATCCAAATACTGTATGCTTATCATCTAACCAAGGTGTTGCTGTATGAGTTATGAAAAACTGGCTTCCATTAGACGCTGGACCCGCATTGGCCATAGATAATACACCTGCTTTATCGTGTCTCAATTCTGGATGAAATTCATCATCAAATTTATATCCAGGGTCACCTGTTCCCGTTCCAAGCGGACAACCTCCTTGAATCATAAAGTCATGAATAACACGATGGAATTTTAGACCATTGTAATAGGCCTCCCCTTGCCTTTTGACTGAATTCTCCATATCTCCTTCTGCCAAGGCAACAAAATTACCTACAGTACCAGGGGTTAAATCTTGTGTTAATTTAAGCTTAATACTTCCTTTTGAAGTTTTAAAATGGGCGTATATGCCATTTTCCATAATTTCCTTTTTTGATTTGTCAAAAGTACAACAATGTGTTACTTCATGCCATTTAATTGCCCACCATATTGATCGACTAAATAAATCAAAGACGACATGGCTGCACCCCCCAATTCTAATTCTCTTTTATTGACCTCTGAAAACGTATCATTTTCACTGTGATGGTGGTCAAAATAACGTTGCGTATCTGGTCTTAAACCAGATAATACAATTGAATCAGATTTCAAAGGACCTATATCTGCTCCACTTCCACCATAGGTGAATTGATTAATTAAATAAGGTTCAAAATAAGATTCCAGTTTTTGATACTTTTGGAATATTTCGACTGATGTTTCAAAAGAAAATCCTCTAGGTGTGAAAGCACCAGAATCACTTTCTAAGGCAAAAACGTGCTTTTCTCCATTAATTCTGGCTTGATTTGCGTATTCATTGCCACCGCGCATTCCGTTTTCTTCATTCATAAATAGAACTACACGGATACTTCGTTTAGGTCTATAATTTAGGGCTTTAAATGATTCTAAAACGGCCATACTTTGTACTACTCCTGCGCCATCATCATGAGATCCGTCTCCCAAATCCCAGGAGTCTAAATGCCCTCCAACAATAATATATTCATCAGGATAAGTAGACCCTTCTATTTCTGCTATTACATTAAATGATACCACATCTGGTAACTGCTTACAACTTTGTTTAAAGTAGAGTTTTGTTTTAGGATTTAAAGCCAAGGTCGCAGATAACAATTCCGCAGCATTTGTGCTAATAGCGGCGGCAGGGATACGCTCTTGTTCTGTCAATTCTCCATAACTCATTGAGCCTGTATGGGGAAAATCGTCTAATCTCAAGTTCATTGATCGAACTATTACCCCCAGTGCACCGTATTTCGCTGCCTGTTCCGCTCCTGAATAGCGCTGATTGACGCAACCTCCATAAGAAGCGAAAGTGTTGATTATAGTTGGATCCATCGGTCGGTTGTAAAAAACGATTTTACCTGAAATTTTTCGTTTACCCAGATCAGCTAACTCTTCAAAAGATTTCACCTCAACAACTTCAGCTTTAATACCTAGTGCTGGAGTTGCTATAGAACCTCCCAGTGCAGCAATTGGTATGTCGGTGGTTACCCCCGGAGAACTCTCTATAAAAGCAAATTCAGGTGTACCTCTTACCCATTTTGGAACCATTACCTTTTGCAACCATACTCGATCAAACTTTAATTTTTTGAGTTCTCTTTCAGTATAAGCAACTGCCTGCTCCGCTTCTACAGATCCAGACAACCGTCCTCCAATTTCATTTGATAAATACCTCAACCAATCATAGGAGGAGGAAGCAATTAGGTGGTGATCAAATAATTCTTTTATCATTAAAGAATCACTTTTGTAAGCTGTTTCACTTTGTGCATTAAGCATAAAATACCCAGCAAAAAAGGTAAGTAATAGAATTAACTTTTTCATTTTTAAATTCATTATTTACTGGCAAACTCAATAACCTCTTGTTTACCGACAGTAGACTCAGCCATGATGATTAGGCGTTCTACTACATTTCGTAACTCTCTAATATTTCCGGACCAATCGTACTGTTGTAATTGATTAAGTGCTTCTTTTTCAAAGATTTTAGGTTTGCTTCCGTACTCCGCAGAAATCATTTGATTAAAATGATCTACCAATAAAGCGATGTCCTCTAATCGCTGATTCAATCCTGGAACATGAATCAATATAACTCCTAAACGGTGATAGAGGTCCTCTCTAAATTTCTTTTCCTTGATTTCTGCTCTCAAATCCTTGTTGGTCGCAGCGAGAACACGAACATCGACATCTATGGGTTTATTTGAACCCACAGGGGTGATTTTCTTTTCCTGCAAGGCTCTCAAAACTTTGGCCTGGGCAGATAAACTCATGTCACCTATCTCGTCCAAAAACAAAGTACCTCCTTGAGCTTGCAGAAACTTTCCAGAACGATCTTTTACAGCAGAGGTAAATGCTCCCTTAACATGACCAAATAATTCACTTTCAATTAATTCTGAGGGAATTGCTGCACAATTTACTTCTATCATTGGTCCTTTTGAGCGCTGACTTTGTTGGTGGATTTGGTGTGCCACCAATTCCTTTCCACTTCCGTTGGGTCCAGTAATTAGAACTCTAGCCTCAGTCGGTGCGACCTTTTGAATTTTTTGTTTGATTTCATCAAGTGCTGGACTACTTCCAATCATCTCAAAGCCTTTGGCAACTTTTCGTTTTAATCTTTTGTTTTCGTTGACTATAGTATTTCGATCTAATGCATTTCGAACTGCTGTTAACAAACGATTCAGATCGGGCGGTTTAGAAATGTAATCGTAAGCTCCTAATCTCATCGTTTCCACCGCAAGTTCCAAATCACCGTGGCCAGAAATCATGATAAATGTTGCCTCGTGTTCTATTTTTTGAGCTACGGATAATACCTCGACACCGTCCATCTTAGGCATTTTTATGTCACACAAAACCACCTTGATATCCGGGTTTACTTTGAGCAAGTCCACTGCCGCTAATCCATCCTCTGCACTCTGAATTTGATACTTCGGAAATTCTTTGGTGATGATTTTTTGTAACACTCTTTGAATGCTTTCTTCATCCTCTACAATTAATATCTTAAACATCCTCCTCTTTTTTTGATATTACATGAATGTCGCGTTGCGGAAAAGGAATAATGACACCTTCTTTTTGAAACTCTTCCATAATCTGAAACCTCAAATCACTCTTAATTTGATTACTTAAAAAGCTGTTTTCTGTATAGAAAGACACCTTAAAAAGAAGACTAGAATCACCAAAATCTTCAAAAAAAACAAAAGGTTCTGGTTTGAACAAAACCAATTCATGTGATACGGCAATATGCGTTAAAATCTCCTTGACCTTATTCACGTCTGAATCGTAGGCCACACCAACTGAAACAAATTCTCTTGTCGCTTTATGGTTTTGAGTGAAATTATAAACGCTTTGAGTTACTAGTTTGTGATTAGGTACGATAATTATCTTATCGTCTCTAGTTAGAATTTTAGTGGTTCCAAAAGAAAGTTCCACTACTTTACCAACCACACCTTCAACTTCAATAACATCTCCAGTTTCAATACTCTTACTTGAAATCAGCATAAAGTAACCTAGAGTGTCTTGCAAAAATTCTTTTAGCGCAAAACCTAAACCCAATAAAATTCCAGCAGCCGCAGTAAAAATACCATTTACGTCAAGTCCCAATACACTTAGGGATATCAAAAAGAGTACAATGTAAATGAAGGTTTGAATAACTTTGAATAAACCAGCGAATTTTAACTGGTTGTCTTCATTCTTAAATAAAGATGATTTGACCAATAAGCGCTTTAAAGAGCGCATTAAAATTCGAGTCAGCCAAAAGAGAAGTGCAATCAATAAAATAGCACCTAAATTGAAGTTAACAGTCATTCCTCCAACTGTAAAGGCATTACCAAAGTTCAATACAGATTCAAAAAAATCTGTCACTTGGGCAAAATCAATCTGTTTGGTTTTTTCAGCAATTTGAAGCATGAATAGGACTTAACTTTTAATCCAGTGAAAGATCTTTTTCAAACTAGGCTTCTGCCCGTGCATTAATATTCCAACACTGTAAATCTTCGCACTTAACCACAAAATACCCAAAAAAGTTGTGAACGACAATACCAAAGAAAGAATTAGTTGCCAGACTTCTACAAGGTTTGCACCAATCCCAAAAGGCAATCGCATTAACATCACAATAGGTGCTGTGAAGGGGAAAATGGAAAAAAATACAGCGATATCACCATGTGGAGCATCGAACACAGAAATGAATCCTATATACATCGCAAAAACTAAAGGCAAAACGATGGGGAACATAAACTGTTGAGTATCTGTTTCTTGATCTACAGCAGCACCAATAGCTGCGTATAACGAACTATAAATGAGATAACCTAATATAAAAAAGAGCATAAAAAAGAAGGCCATGCTCTCCCACGGAAATTGAAGTACGGCTTGAATATACCCCTCTAACTGTTGAGAAAATTGAAGAAAGGCTTCATTGTTATTCCCCAAGATCAATTGTTCTCTTTGAAAAAGACCATCTAATCCCAATCCCATACCTAAAAACAGTAACACAAACAAGACAAATGCAATACAGAACCATATCATAAATTGAGTAAGACCAGCCAATGTGGTACCAACTATTTTTCCAATCATTAGCTCAATTGGTTTGACAGAGGATACAATTACCTCAATAATACGCGAGCTTTTTTCTTCAATGACCGAACGCATTACCAAACCTCCATATATGATGATAAACATCATCAAAAGGTAACCGAAAGCTCCCCCTATAAAAGCTTTGATTTCATTGATACCCTTCAGATTCAATTCACCTTGATAATTTTGATTTCTCAAAGAATATCCTCTAGTTACTTCAGCAAATTGAGCCTGATTAATACCTATATTCCTTAATCGTTTTTCTTCTAATTTAGAACCTATTGCCAATTCAAAAGGAGTAATCATTTGAATAGAGAAACTGTTCTTTGAATACATGACTGCTCCCTCGGCACTTAGTTCAACAGAGCTGGCTTCAGGAATATACAGCAGTCCCATAACTTCTTTTTCAGCTGTCTGAGCTAAAGCCTCACTGAGCGTCATTTCTCCTAAAATGTGAACTTTTTGAGAAGTTTGCAGCTCAAAAACATTCTCAAAATAATTGCTTTTATCCAAAACCCAAACTTTACCCTCTGTACTGGCTGCATTAAATTGAATTAGCCAAAGAATTAAAGTCAGCATAACGACAAAAAGCATAGGTGACATAAATGTCATCACTATAAAAGATCGGTTTCGAATGCGAGCAAAATACTCGCGTTTAATTATCAAACGCAGTTTACTCATCCGTTTTCATATTGTTTGATATTTCGAACGAAAAGTTCTTGAACCGAAGGGATTTGATCTTCCAAATGCAATAAACTAGAGTTACTCAATAATTTCTTAATAATGGTATCAGCGTCCCGATCAGCGTATTTAAGCTTAAGCGCCACCTCGTTTTCCCTAGTATACCGAACATCAGAAATCGCTTCACAACTCGAAATATAATCTTCCAAAGCCGAACGGTTTTGATTTATTTTTAATCGAATGTGATACACACAATCTTTAGCTTGCTGTTGTAGTTCATTCACTTCACCTTCTAAAATTTTCTTTGATTTGTGAATTAAACAGATGCGATCACAGAGTTCTTGGACAGATTCCATTCGATGTGAAGACAGTATAACTGTTGTCTCATTATTTTTAAGCTCTATAATTTCATTTTTTATAATCTCAGCATTCACAGGGTCAAATCCACTGAAGGGTTCATCTAGAATTAAAAGCTTTGGCCGATGTATAACAGTTGAAATAAATTGAACTTTTTGAGCCATTCCCTTTGATAGACCACTAACTTTTTTATTAATCCAAGAATCTATTTGAAATTTTTCAAACCAATATCTCAATTCATTTTTGGCTTCTTCAACACGCATGCCTTTGAGAGTGGCCAAATAAATCAACTGCTCCCCTATTTTCATATTGCGGTATAAACCTCGCTCTTCAGGCAAATACCCTATATGAGAAACATCCTCTGCATTTAAAGGGTGGCCATTGAATAAAATAGTTCCATTATCAGCATAAATGATTTGATTCAAAATTCGAATTAGGGTGGTTTTTCCAGCTCCATTAGGGCCCAGCAAACCGCAGATAGAGGCTTGTGGGATTTGTATAGAAAAATCATCTAACGCCCTAAATTGCTCATAAGTTTTAGTGAGATTTTCGATTTGTAAAAGGGCAGGCTTCATACTCAACGACAATGAGGGAGGAATTTCAAATCTTCTTTAAAATAAAACCCACCCTTAAATAAGATTTCAAGGATGGGAAAAAAATTGCTATGAAAAAGAAAATTAATATTGGTTAACCAATACTTTTGCTAATATAGTACTTTATTTTAAATGACTTACAAATCAAGAGAACATATCTCGTATTCTGTCAAAGGTCGACTTCTCTTTCAAATTGGGGTTAGGTATAAAATTTTCATCCTCTTGACAGTTTTCAAAAAATGCGATTTGTTCTGGATTTAACTTCTGAGGAGTCCAAACCAGCACGTGCACCAACAAGTCCCCTTTTGAATATCCGTTCAGTTCACCTAAACCCTTAGATCTCAAACGAAGCACTTTACCAGACTGTGTTCCTTTTTCAATTTTTATTCTGACTTTACCATCTATAGTATCAATTTCTTTAGAAGCTCCAAGAACAGCCTCTGAAAAGCTTATTCTCAAATCATAGTGCAGATTCTTTCCTTCTCGTTTAAGCGTTTGGTGCTCTTCTTCTTTGATGACCACCATTAAATCTCCTGGAATAGAATTACCTCCTGCTTCATTACCCTTTCCTGAAACTTTGAGTTGCATTCCCTCTTCTACCCCTGACGGAATTTTTATTGAAACCGTTTCTTCTTTGGTGACCAAACCTCGAGAATCAGCACCAGAAGGTTTAGAAGCAATAATTTCTCCAGAACCACCACAGGTCGTACAAGGAGATTGGGTTTGCATTCTTCCTAATATAGTGTTGGCAATTTTTGTCACTTGTCCCGAGCCGCCGCATGTAGGACAAGTTTTAAATCTTACCCCTTCAGCTTGAATTTTTCGCTTAACCTTGACCTTTTTTTCTACGCCATGGGCAATATCACTCAAACTCAATTTAATTTGAATTCTAAGATTTGAGCCTTTAACTCTGGCTTGTTGTCCAAATCCACCAAAACCTCCAAAACCTCCTCCAAATCCACTAAAAATATCTCCAAACTGGCTAAATATATCATCCATGTTCATTCCACCAGAACCTGCTCCTCCTTCAAATGCCGCATGTCCAAATTGATCATAACGAGTTCTTTTTTCAGAATCGGAGAGTATCTCATATGCTTCAGCAGCTTTTTTAAAATTCTCTTCTGCGCTTTGATCTCCTGGGTTTTTGTCTGGATGGTATTGAATAGCCTTCTTACGATAGGCTTTTTTAATTTCAGATTCGCTTGCTCCTTTAGAGACACCGAGAACTTCGTAATAATCTTGTTTCATAGTTTATGATTTACCAACAACCACCTTTGGATGCCTAAGGATGCGATCTCCCAATTTATAACCCTGCTCTACAACATCGACAATCTTTCCAGACAGTTCAGGTGAAGGTGCAGGAATTTGTGTAATCGCCTCGTGAATATCTGCGTTAAAGTCATCTCCAGTACTCACCTCAATATGCACAAGGCCTTTGGCTTTTAAAACCTCTTTAAATTTGTTTTGTATAAGCTCTACTCCTTGAAGAGTTTCTTGGTCAGCCGATAATTTAAGCTGCCCTAAGGCCCGTTCAAAATCGTCTTGAACAGGAATTAACGCTGACATTAACTCGCTTGAGGCGGTTTTAAACAAATCTATACGCTCTTTTGAGGTTCTCTTTTTATAATTTTCAAATTCAGCAAACAAGCGTAAGAATTTATCGCGTTCTTCTTGCAATAATTCTTCAGTACTTTTTTCTTTTTTTTCTTGTTCTACTTCTGTCTCTACTTCAGCTTCCTGATTTTCTAGGACTGTTTCCTCTACGCCATCTTCTTCTGATTTATTCACTTCTTCGTTCATTCTCAAATGTTTAATCATTTAATTAACAAATTATCTGCCAACACTTTTAAAAATGTCAAATTGTCATACAAATTCAGTCGTCAAAAAAGAAGTAAAACTTTGATGTCTAAATTGATTAGACTGAATTTTTAACGATAGCACATGCTGTGATTCTAAAATAACAGCCGACATCTGACCTAACAAAAGCCTTAAAAGAAATGCAGGAACACCCATTGGAAGGTATAATACCCCTAATTTTTTTGAAAGCAAACGTGTCATTTCGGCTTGAAGAATTGGTTTTGGAGCCACGGCATTGACTACACCTGTAATAGGGTTCTCAATTAGCGTTTTTATAAGATGCAACAAATCTTCAAGTGCAATCCATGATTGCCATTGTTTTCCATCACCTAGTGGAGCCATAAATCCGAACTTAGCGGGTTTTAAAAGCTCTTTTAGCGCACCTCCTTTTTTGGACATCACAATGCCGATTCTCAGAACACAACACGAAACGTTTATCTGGTCAAAATCAGCTATACTGTTTTCCCATTTTTGCACTACCTCACCTAAAAAAGAAGAATTAAAATTTGAGCTGTGTTCGTCATGAATAAGCAGTTTAGAACTTTCATAAATACCTATTGCTGATGCATTAATAACCTTTGGTTTATTAGATGTTAGCCTGGTAATGGCTCCTTGTAAAGTTTTTAAACTGTCTATTCTCGAATTTATGATGTCTTTTTTATTCGATCTTGTCCATCGTTTTGAGATCGAGGTACCTGCCAAATTAATTACAGTGGCAACCTCATTTAAAGCATTCATGTCAATTTCAGCAGTACTTGGATTCCAATAAAAATTTTTAGAGGGTTCCTCAGCAACTAATGAGGTATTTCTAGTCAGCCACACCACAGTATAGCCCTGCTCATTTAAAAAACCACTGAGCGCTCTACCGATGAAACCTGACCCTCCAGCAATAAGTATTTTTTTCATTTTTTCAATTTTCTTTTACCCCTCTAAGCATTTCTCTCTTACCAGGCGGACCAGGTAATCGTTCTACATAAAGCCCTAAGTTTTGAAGTGATCTTCTGACCACTCCTTTAGCACAGTAGGTCACAAATACTGCATTTGTATTCATTTTCGACACTAAAACATTTAAAGAATCCTCCGTCCATAATTCTGGCTGAACCCTTGGTCCAAAAGCATCAAAATAAACGAGATCTATAGACTCATGATCACTGTATTCAGAAATATCAATTTGTTTTTTTTCTAAAGAAAAATGTTCTGAATACCTCGCTTTAGTATTCCATGCTTGATTGCACATAGCACTGAAGATGGGGGAATTCAAAGGATGAGCATATCTTTCATAATTCAATTGAGACTGTTCCTCGTAAGAAATAGGAAATTTATCAATACCCTTATAAGTCACTTCTAAATCTAACCTTTCTCTTATCAATAAATCGTAGGTCAATAACAAGTTTAGGCCTGTTCCTAAACCCATTTCTACAATATGTAATTGTCGTTTGTCCCCTCCGATGATATCATCAGTTTGAACCCTATACGATAATCCATTTTGCAAAAATACATGCTGAGCTTCTGCCAGAGCACCGTGTATAGAATGATACTGCTCATTCCAGTCGACAAGTTGTATCGTTTTAGAACCGTCAGAAGTTGTTATTATGTTACGACGCATATGATGAAATCTAAAAATAGTATGCTACATTTACGGGAAAATCTAGGCCCATGATAAAGGTAACCCAAATTGAAAAAAGTAAGATTTCAACAATCGATTTTGAAAATTTGTCTTTTGGCACCGTTTTTACTGATCATATGATGATTTGTGATTTTAAAAATGGCCAATGGCAACAAGCAGAGATTAAACCTTACGAGCCCTTTACTCTTGATCCTTCAGCGAGTGTATTTCACTATGGACAGGCCTTATTTGAAGGAATGAAAGCTTACAAAGATAAAAGTGGAGATGTTTTTTTATTTAGACCTCAACAGAACATCAAAAGATTTAACAAGTCTTCGGAGCGAATATCTATTCCTGAGTTTCCTGAAGACATATTTATAGAGGGCTTAAGTAAATTAATTCAATTAGATGCCCAATGGATTCCTCAAGGCGAAGGTCAATCTTTGTACGTGCGACCTTTTGTCTTAGCTACAGAACCATGCATACAAGCGAATCCTTCTAAAGAATATCGTTTCGCTATCATATGTTCTCCAGTCAGTAGTTATTTCAGTGGTGCCGTAAAGGTGAAAATTGAAGAACATTATTCTAGGGCCACTCCAGGAGGTTTTGGATATGCCAAGGCTGCGGGTAATTACGCAGGTCAATTCTACCCGACCGAGTTGGCAAAAGCAGAAGGTTTTCATCAGATCATTTGGACAGATGCCATAAACCATGAGTATATAGAAGAAGCCGGAACAATGAATGTCTTTGTTCGCATAGGTGATACATTGATTACAAACCCTATCTCTGACACCATCTTAGACGGAGTGACGCGAAAGAGTTTGATTCAACTTGCCAAGGATTTAAATATTCCATTCGAAATTAGACCAATCTCAATTAAAGAACTCATCAAAGCTTCAGAAAAAAGAGAATTATTGGAGCTTTTTGGTGCTGGTACAGCAGCAGTAATAAGTCTTATTGAAGAATTTAGCTATAAAGGAAAAAAATACACTATTGATCATAATGAGGATTCGTATGCTTCTCTATTAAAATCCACCCTCACCAATATACAATTGAACAGAGCTCTAGACAAGCATGAATGGAGATATAAAATTAGCCTATGATTTTTAGTCAAGGTCAAATGATATTCGCTCTTTGTTTTATCATAGGGTTTAGTGTACTCATTTATTTTTCTTATAAGAAAGATAAAAAATTGCACAAAAAAAACTACCAAGGCTTATGGAATGTAGTTATTGGATTTATTGTATTCTTTACCTTATTAATCCTTCTTAAATACCTGTTGAACAAGTAATGTTTAAAGCAGCTCTTTTTGTTTTTATCGGTGGTGGAATAGGAAGTACAATGCGCTACGCACTTTCAATTGCATTCGGAACTGATCAACCATTGCACTTAGGTACGCTAGTGGCCAATGTATTAGGTTGTTTTATTCTAGGGTACTTAAGTCATTATTTCAGCTTGAACGACAGCACAAATCAAAGTTTATACCTTCTTTTAGCCACGGGGTTTTGTGGAGGGTTTACTACCTTCTCCACTTTTAGTTTAGAGGGGTTCGCCTTAATTGACAAGTCAAAATTACTTCTCTTTTTACTGTACCTGCTAATAAGTATTAGCATTGGAATACTTGGGATTATTGCCGGACAATGGATTTCTAAAGTAATCCACACCTAGAAAAACCAATCTGATAATTTAGTCACTCAACAATTGTCAAATTGAATAATTTAAATTGTAATATTTAGATTATTCTTAAAAGTACTTTCAAATTTGTTGACATAATTCAAAGGATTTTAGATTTGTTTGAAATTAATTCAAATAATTCTAAAAAACAGTGAAAAAAATTGAAGCAATCATCAGAAAATCTACTTTCGACGAAGTGAAAAAAGCACTTCATGAAATAGAGGTTAACTTCTTTAGTTATTGGGATGTAACTGGAGTAGGTAACGAAAAACAGGGACACGTATACAGAGGGATTAGTTATTCAACCTCAGACATACAACGTCGGTATTTATCAATCGTAGTATCAGAAGACTTCGTAGAAAAAACAGTCAATTCTATCATGCAGGCTGCTCGAACAGGTAAGGTGGGAGACGGAAAAATTTTCGTTTCAGACATAACTGATGCACACAGAATTCGAACAGGAGAAAACGGCTACGCCGGAATCAATTAATAAACACAATATGGAAAACGCAATTTTTACAGCCAATAATGTATGGATGATGCTTTGTACAGGATTAGTATTCTTTATGCACCTTGGCTTCTCATTTTTAGAAATAGGTCTTACTAGACAAAAAAATACAATAAACATTTTATTCAAAAATGTATTTATTATAACCGTCGGTTTATTACTCTATTACATTGGCGGATTCAACTTAATGTATCCCGGATTTGAAGACGCCGACTCAGGTTTTTTTAAGTTTGCCGGATTCGGTATCGGAGCACCCGAGGGAGGAATGACGCCTGCATACGCTGATGGCGGTTACACTTGGTGGACAGACTTTTTATTCCAAGGTATGTTTGCTGCTACTGCTGCAACAATCGTTTCAGGTGCTGTAGCAGAGCGTGTTAAATTACAATCATTCTTCATCTTTACCATTATCTACGTTGGCTTAGTATATCCAATCGTAGGATCATGGAAATGGGGTGGTGGATTCTTAGATAATTTAACCATTGGTGAGGCTTCTGGATTTTATGACTTTGCAGGTTCAACGATAGTGCACTCTGTAGGAGGTTGGGCTGCTCTAATAGCAGTAGCATTATTAGGACCTAGAATAGGAAAGTACGCAGAGGATGGATCTGTAAGAGCCATTCCTGGTCACAGTTTACCTTTCACCACGGCCGGAGTATTTATTCTTTGGTTAGGTTGGTTTGGTTTCAATGGAGGTTCCGTGCTTTCTGCAGATCCAGAATTAACCTCATTGACTTTAGTTACGACATCTTTAGCTGCAGCAGCGGGAGGAGTATCTGCCTTTGTAGTGTCTTATTTCAAATTTAAAAACTTCGATCTAACAATGTTCTTAAATGGTATTTTAGGTGGACTCGTAAGTATTACAGCGGGAGCCGACCAAATGAGTCCAAACGATGCAGTTATTATAGGTCTTTTTGGAGGTGCAATCATCGTATTCGCAGTTTCATTACTCGACAAACTTAGACTAGATGACCCTGTAGGTGCGATTGCAGTTCACTTGATCGCTGGTATTTGGGGAACTATAGCAGTTGGTCTTTTTGGAGCCCTTGCTTCAACAGATCAGTTCCTAGTTCAATTAACTAGCGTAGGAATTGTAGCTGCATTCTGTGCTACTTCGGCCTTCATTATTCTTTTCATACTCAAAGTAACTATAGGTATTCGAGTGACTAAAGAAGAGGAAATAGAAGGTCTTGACATTCACGAACATAGAATGGATGCTTATCCTGACTTCAGAATGAAACAACAATAAAAAATAAAAAACGGAGCGTTTGGCAGAACGCTCCGTCAAATTATCATTTTCAAAATTATACACACATGAAAACAACAATTATTACAAATATCAAAAAAAAATATTTTATCCTTTTTTTCGCAGCGATTTCAAGTATGACAATGGCTCAAGAAAGCCCATCTATAAGTTTCAGCGGAAGTATCGATGCCTACTTTAGAGGAAATCTAAATGCCCCTAACGACGAAAACGCAATTGCACAAGGATCTTCCTTTGCAAATTTACCAGGTTTCTCTCTAGGAATGGCGAACATCATTGCAAGTTATGAAGGCGAAAACTTTGGTGCTGTTGCAGATTTAGTTTTTGGACCAAGAGGTACAGATGCCATTTTTGCATCTCCGATGTACTCTTTAACGGGTTCTATTCTTAACCAATTATATGTTTACTGGAGTCCTTCTGAGAGTGTAACTTTTACCATGGGTAACTTCAATACCTTTTTAGGTTACGAGGTTATATCTCCAAGTGGAAATTTCAATTATAGTACCTCTTACCTTTTCTCATATGGTCCCTTCAGCCACACGGGATTAAAAGTTGACTTTGATTTAGGTAATGACTGGAGTGCAATGTTAGGTGTATTTAATCCTACAGACCTTACTGAATTTAATCCTACAGGAGATTATGCATTCGGTGCTCAGCTAGGGTACGCAGGTCAATATATTAATGCATTATCAAGCCAAGGTGGATTTGAGATTGATTATACCGGTGGATTTAACGCCTCAGAGTCTTTCTATGTGGGAATCAATGCAGCTCATTATTCAGAATCAGAAACAGATATTTCATTTTCAGGGTTTGCACTTTATCCACAAATAAGCATGTCTGACTCTTCAGCCTTTGGTGTTCGTGCAGAATACTTCGCTGAGACAGGAAATTTCGGTGCTATCGGTGCAAGTGATGCTGACGGAGATGCCAGTGTTTTTGCATTAACACTTACCGCCAATTTTGATGTTGGAGCTTTGAGTATCAAACCAGAATTAAGAATTGACAATGCATCAGAAGAGGCGTTCATCAACAACACTGCCGATCCATCTAAATCTTTAAGTACATTTTTCTTAGCAACTGTTTTAAGTTTTTAATGTAGTCCCATAAACCTATTTTAAATCTATTCAGATTTAAAATCTAATTCTCCTGCTCTTATAGGATATTCGAGATAATTCTCCTCGGGTATCAAAGGACAGGAGAATTTTTTATTATAGACACAGTAAGGGTTATAAGCTTTATTGAAGTCTAATTGAATGGTATCGTTCAAAGGAGCACTTAAATCAATGTATCGGCCTCCTCCATAAGTATCAAAACCCGAAGTTTGATCTGCAAATGGCAAAAACAAATAATCGTCTTGAGTCTCAACATTTTGAAAGACTGCAAGATGAAATTCTTTATCCTCCAATTCAAATTCCACCCACCCATAAATAATTTGTTTTTCAATACGTTGTGTGTTGGTCAGTAATTCAATCACAACAGGCCTTGAGTTTTTTTTAAAAATAGCCCTAACCTGAAATTGTTGTGAAGGTTTATAAAAACGTAAAGACTCGAATGTTTTCTTATCCTTCAAAAGCAATGGACTGAGCTCAGGATCTCTAAAGGTTTGGTTTTTATTTTTTTGCCATTGATAAACCGAATGTAAAGTCTCTGGAATAGTAGCGAGATCGACAGTAACCTTTTCCTCGTGGTATTTTTTTGTTTGACAAGATGAAATTAGAACTCCAAAAATCAATAAAAGAGTTGTGAATTGCTTCATACTAATTCAAACTTAAATTATTTTTTACAAGCTGAGAAAGTACAATATGCGTTCTAGTTTCACCATATTCAATCAAAGTATCAATCAATTGTTCCAAATGATGTTGATCTCTTAGAATGACCTCCATAATAATATTTTCATTTCCTGTAACTCTATAGCAATTCTGGACTTCCTCAATTTTGTTTACACGAATTAAAAAAGCCTTTAATTTCCCCGTAAAAGCTCTAAGGTGAATAATTGCATGTAATTGCCTATTCAATTTTTGATGCGAAATATCTATACTGTAACCCGTAATGGTTTCGTCATCCTCCATTTTACGAATACGTTCAGCTACTGAAGGAGAACTTAAACCTACATTTTTGGAAATTTCTGTGAAGGAAATTCGAGCATTTTCTTGTAAAGCTTTTAGTATTTTATAATCTAAATGATCCATTTTAAAAATTAAAGTAATACATATTATTTATTTAAAATTAAAGGATATAAAGTAAAAATTGTCATAATCTTAATGTAATTACAGGAATTTAACCTGTAATTTTAAGAAAATTGTTAATGAAATGAATCGAAGTATATCACATTGTTCCAGTGAACTTCTTAAACTAAGTACCTCGCTAAATTATTTTTACGATGCTGCCTACAACAACAGTTCTAAGGCTCTTAAAAATGAGCTTTTATATGCCTTGAATACAGACATTAAAGTTCTTGACGAACAGACCAAAGCCTTAGTCAGCCCTTTGACCTCGGAATTAAAGAAAGAATACAGTTTTAAATTCGCTACTATTATTGTCAAAAACCTCAATCAGTATACACGTGGTTTAGAATTTATTGAGATTGACGGCAGAGATTATCTTAAGATAATGAGAAAGGAATTTATCTATATGAGGCGTCTTTTGAAAAAATGGCGTCTTGGCTTGTAGGCTTAACCTCTACATTTACTCAAATAAGAAATAGCCACTTCGTTAAATTTAACAGGCATTTCCACATTGACTACATGACCGCAGTTTTCAAATATCTCGAGTGTAGATAATTGACACTTCGAGGCCACTTGTCTAATGGCAGGTAAAAACAGGTAATCCTCACCTCCCATGATATACAAAACCGGAATATTGAGCTTTGAAGCTCTTAAAAATCGCAAAAGAGGATTTAGTTCAGATGTCATTTTAAACCACTTTAAAAACTCTTTCTGGTAAAGTTTTTTGGCTTCTCTAACAAATAGAGATCGTGATTCTTTGTGATTTTTATGTGGCATGATAATAATGGCAAAAAAACGATACAACCATATATAAGGAACTACAGACTTGAACACTCTGCCTAACCCCATTAAAAATTGAGACCTCATATTTAATTTGACAATGGCTCCTCCCATAATAAGCGATTGTGCACGTCCAGGGTGTTTTTCAGCTATATTTCTAATCAGGATTGAACCCAATGAAATGCCTACAAAATGTGACTTGATAATTTTTAAATAATCTAAAACCTCTATAATATCCTGAGTAATTCGATCAAATGTGTAGCGTTCATTAAATGCTTCCTTGACATTCATTTTCGAATTACCATGTCCTCTCAAATCCAACAAGAGAACATTAAATTCCTTTCTGAAATCTCTAATTTGCTTAAACCAAATTGAAGAACTTCCACCTGCACCGTGAACAAAAGTCACCCATGGCTTGTTGGAATCTAATTCAAAAATTTGATAATGGAGCATACCTAAAATTACAAATTAAATGGATTCTTGAAGTAAGGTACTCATTTGTTTTTGGAGGTCAGCAGCTGCTTCTTTTGCTTTTAGCGCAAAGTCGTTCCTTTCTGAAGCAAAAATAATACCCCTTGAACTATTGATTAACAACCCGTAATCTTTTATGAGTCCTTGGTGTAGTACTTCTTTTAAAGATCCACCTTGGGCACCTACACCAGGAATTAACAAAAAATGATTTGGCAAAATCTCTCGTATTTCGCTTAGAGCATCTGCTTTTGTAGCCCCAACAACGTACATTAAACGTTCAGCAAATGGATATGTGGCTGTTTTTACTAAAACCTCCTTGTACAAGGGGGTTTCTTCTCCGTGCATTTGGAAATCAGAAGCACTATCGTTTGAGGTTATCCCCAAAACAATGGTAAATTTATTTGTATACTTGAGAAAAGGAAGTATGGAATCTCTGCCCATATAAGGAGCAACAGTAACTGCATCAAAATCCATCGCCTCAAAAAAAGCTTTAGCGTATTGATCTGCGGTATTTCCTATGTCTCCTCTTTTTGCATCTGCAATGGTAAAGTGTTTTGGATAATTCTCATTGATATAATCAATTGTTTTTTCAAGGCTTTGCCACCCTTCAACCCCTCGAGATTCGTAAAATGCCATATTAATTTTAAAAGACACACAATAAGAATGCGTAGCATCAATAATAGCCTTATTGAATTCAAAAACAGGATCTTCATTTGCAATTAAGCTCAGAGGAATACGATTGATATCTGAGTCTAAACCCACACACAAAAGACTATTTTTTAACTGAATTTGTTCTATTAAATCACTTCTTGTCATCTCAGTGTGTGTTAAAATGTTTCCGAGGCTTCTTTTAACTTTTCGGTATTTTCCACGAGTCTTAATTCGTCGATAATTTTTTGAACTTCACCATCAATAATGTTTGTGAGATCATATAGTGTAAAACCAATTCTGTGATCAGTCACTCGTCCTTGTGGGTAATTATACGTTCTGATTTTTGCAGAGCGATCACCTGAACTCACCTGTGAATTTCTCTTAGCCGCATCTTCTTCTTGCTTTTTGGCCAACTCTAAATCATATAACCTAGAACGCAATACTTTAAATGCTTTTTCTTTGTTTTTGTGTTGTGATTTTTGATCCTGGCATTGCGCCACTAATCCAGTTGGAACGTGAGTTAGGCGAACTGCAGAATAAGTGGTGTTCACTGATTGTCCTCCAGGACCAGACGAACAGAAATAATCAATTCTCACGTCCTTGGGGTCAATCTGAACATCAAAATCTTCTGCCTCTGGTATAACCATAACCGTAGCTGCCGAAGTATGTACCCTTCCTTGGGTCTCTGTTTGTGGAACTCTTTGAACACGGTGCACACCCGCCTCAAACTTTAGCGTGCCGTAAACATCCGCACCATTGACTTCAAAATGTATTTCTTTGAATCCTCCTGAGGTACCCTCACTAAGATCAATAATATTTGTTTTCCAACCTTTTGACTCACAGTATTTAGTGTACATTCTAAACAAATCTCCAGCAAAAATACTGGCCTCATCACCTCCAGTACCTGCACGGATTTCCATGACAACATCTTTTGCGTCTTCAGGGTCCTTAGGAATTAACAAAAATTTTATTTCTTCTTCTAATTGAGGTATTGTTTTCTTAGATTCATCCAGCTGCAACTTTGCCATTTCAACCATTTCTGAATCACTTTCATCAGCTATAATTTCTTCAGCCTCTTTTAAATTATTTAGGCAATCGAGATAGGCAGCTCTTTTCTCTAACATCAATTGAAGATCCTTGTATTCTTTATTTAACCGTACATAGCGCTTTTGATCAGAAATAACATCAGGTTGAATAATCAAATCTGATACTTCGTCAAAACGTTGTTTAATGATATTGAGTTTGTCTATCATGAACTAAAAATCACACTAACGCGAAATTACGACAATTTGAAGCATTGCAATTTTACTAGTTGTATTCAAAAATTCCCTTTTCACTGGAGATAGTCAATCGCTTTGATTCAGAGTAATCTACACGTCCAATAATTTGAGCTTCTACACCGAAAGACTCTGAGGTTTCTATCATTCTATGAGCTGAATCCTGATCGGTATAACACTCCAAACGATGACCACAATTGAATACTTGATACATTTCTTTCCAGTCCGTATCGGAGCTTTTTTGAATAGCTTCGAACAAAGGAGGCACCGGTAAAAGATTGTCTTTTACAATATGTAGATTATCTACAAAATGAAGAATTTTTGTTTGAGCTCCTCCACTACAATGAATGAAGCCGTGTATTTTTTCAAAGTCGCATTCTTCAAGAATCTTTTTCACGATAGGCGCATAGGTACGCGTTGGAGAAAGAACCAATTGACCCATATCAATAGAAACTCCGTCAAGAGAATCAGTGAGACTGTGATTTCCTGAATAAATCAGATTATCGTCAATCGAAGGGTCAAAACTCTCGGGATACTTTTCAGCCAATTCTTTATAAAAAACATCATGACGGGCAGAGGTTAATCCATTGCTTCCCATACCCCCGTTATAGGTTGTTTCATAGGTGGCTTGACCAGAAGAAGAGAAACCTACAATGACATCTCCAGCAGTTATTCTACCATTATCAATAACCTGACTTCTTTTGATTCTAGCGGTAACTGTAGAATCTACAATAATTGTTCTTACCAAGTCTCCCACATCAGCAGTTTCACCTCCTGTAGAATGAATACGAATACCATTTTCGGCCAATTCATCAATGAGTTCTTGCGTACCATTTATAATGGCACTGAGTACTTCAGCAGGAATTAAAGATTTATTTCTTCCTATGGTTGATGATAACATGATGTCAGTAGTCGCTCCTACACAGATTAAATCATCAATATTCATAATCAGTGCGTCTTGTGCAATACCTTTCCAAACACTTAAATCTCCCGTCTCTTTCCAATACATGTAGGCTAATGAAGATTTTGTGCCTGCTCCATCTGCATGCATAACGATACAATGTTCTTCGCTACCCGTCAAATAATCTGGAACGACCTTACAAAAAGCTTGGGGAAATAATCCCTTATCAATTTTTGATATTGCTTTGTGGACATCTTCTTTTGCTGCTGACACACCTCTTTGCGTATATCTGTTGGAATGTTTTTGGCTCATAGGTAAAAGTTAGCACAAAATTAAGATTATATCTTTTGTAATGTTAAAAAAATCCAATGATGATTTTATGGAATTTTATTTTTAGGGATTTAAAAATTATGAATTATGTAAAAATTTGATTCTCATATTTTTAAACAAAAGAATAGCGGTGGAATTTCCATATTTTTGATTTTTAATATTCAATTTCAAAATAATGAACAAATCAAAACTAGAGTATATATGGCTTGACGGATATACTCCCACTCAAGAATTAAGAAGTAAGACAAAAATTGTTAAAGACTTTGACGGTAAGCTTGAAAGCTGCCCAGTATGGTCTTTCGATGGAAGTTCAACGCTACAAGCTGAGGGGAATTCTTCAGATTGTTTACTTAAACCTGTGGCTATTTATCCTGATCCTGATCGTATCAACGGGTGGTTGGTAATGACTGAAGTAATGGATTCTGACGGATCTCCTCACGTGTCTAACCACAGAGCTGAAATCGATGACGACGATAACGACTTCTGGTTCGGTTTTGAACAAGAATATTTCTTAATGGACACTGAAACAGACTTGCCTTTAGGATTTCCAAGAGGAGGATTCCCTGGACCACAAGGACAGTATTACTGCTCTGTTGGTGGACGTTACACTTGGGGTAGAGATTTTGTTGAAGAGCATTTAGACATTTGTTTAGAGGCTGGATTAAACGTGGAAGGAATCAATCAAGAGGTTGCTCCAGGACAATGGGAATTTCAAGTGTTTGCCAAAGGAGCAAAAGAAGCTGGAGACCAAATATGGGTTGCGCGTTATCTTCTAAACCGTGTTACTGAAAAATACGGATACTACATTGATCTTCACCCAAAACCTGTTCACGGTGACTGGAATGGTTCTGGTATGCATGCTAACTTCTCTAATTCTACGTTAAGAAATGCTGGTTCTAAAGATATATATGAGAAAATTTGTGAGGCTTTCAGACCTGTAACAGCAGAGCATATTAAAGTTTACGGCGCCTTTAATGATCAAAGACTTACAGGTTTACACGAAACTCAATCCATCAGCGAATTCTCTTATGGAGTTTCTGACCGTGGAGCATCTATTCGTATTCCAATCGCTACTGTGGAGAGTGGATGGAAAGGATGGTTAGAAGACAGAAGACCTGCTTCTAATGCAAATCCTTATGAAGTTGCCTCAAGAATTATTAAAACAGTTAAATCTGCTTAAGACATAAATTCTATATAAAATTAAAACCCTCCAATGGAGGGTTTTTTTTATAATACTTGATAAATAAAATAAATATAAACGGAGAGTAAGATAAGTCCATCTCGTAGGCCTAAACTCATTTTTCTTGGAGTAAAAACCAGTACTAAAAGTAATGCTGAAATACCTATCATATAAAGAGCATCACTATCAATCAAATTGGGATCTCCAACTGGTATAGGTGTAATCATTGAAGTAATTCCAAGAACAGCAAATAAATTAAAAATATTTGATCCGATTAGGTTACCTATAGAAATTGCTTTTTCCTTTTTCAACATCGCCATAATCGAAGCGGCCAATTCGGGAATGCTTGTTCCTATCGACACAACCGTAATTCCAATTACCCTATCACTGACTCCAAAATCTACTGCAAGCGCTTTTGAACCGATTACCAACAATTCAGAACCTCCCCAAAGTCCAACTCCACCGATAAAAAGATAAAAAATAGTTCTACCCCAATTTAAAATTTCATCGTCTTCTGAGAATTCATCAACAATACCCTTGTCTTTACCAGAAGATAATAGATAAATAAGGAACAAAATTAATCCCGAGAACATGAGCAAACCTTCTGTAGCGTCTAATTGGTAGTCAAAAACCACAAATCCATAAAAAGTAATGGTTGCAATCATTAACATTGGCCAATCAATTTTATAAAACGACGATTTGATATCTATTCTGCCGAGTAAAAGCGTAACGCCCAAAACAAGTCCTAAATTGGCAATATTAGACCCGACTACATTTCCCAGAGACAAGTCTGGAATTCCAGAAATAGCAGCATTAACACTCACCAAAAGTTCAGGGGCCGAGGTGGCAAATGAAACCACAGTCATTCCAATTACTAGTTTTGAAATATTTAGTTTCAAAGACAAAGAAACAGATGATTTAAGCAAATAATTGCCACCGGCAATTAAAAGTATAAGGCCAAAAACAACAAAAGAAAAATTCAGCATGAACGTCAATTTAAATTCAAAATTACCGATTTGTATGGTTTCTAATTGAATAAGTTTTATATTTTAATTCTATGAATTACGAGCAGCATTTTGATTCCTTTTTAAAAAACAGAGGAAGAGATTTAAATGATCCTGAAAGTGCTGAAGTAAGAAATTGGTACAGGCATTTTAGCAATAAGAAGGTTTTAGGTATAGGTTGCGGCACTGGCATTCCAATAAGTATTTTGTTTAATCAAAATAAAAACGCGATATATGGCTTAGATCACGCACCGAAAATGATTCAAACTTTTCAAAGAAACCTACCTCAGGCCACCTCTTAATGCAACGATATCTTGACTTCTGAATTTTTTAATGTAAAATTTGATATCATCATTGCTTGGGGATTCTTATTTTGTTTTAATTCAATAGAACAAGAGCTTATTTTATCCAAAATCAGTACCCACTTAAATACAGATGGCGAGTTTCTTTTTACTGCTCCTATTCAAAAATCAAAATGGACAGATATCATGACTGGGCAACAATTAGAATCGCTAGGTCGTGAACAATATATAAATCTATTTAAGATTAAGGGACTAGAACTTCAAAGAGAATTTCAAGACCGTGGTGAAAATCACTACTATGAGATGAAAAAAAATTGTGGGTAAACACAAGGATTTATGAATTACATTTATTAAAGCTACCTCCATAATAATCAACAAAAAAGGGTAGCTTTTAAACTACCCTCTTCTCTACTAACAATCAAAACTCTAGGTTTCGTAAAACATAAACGACAATAAAAGTTGTTTATTGTTTTTTAAAATAAAAAACCTTAGCAAACAGCGATTCTATCTCACTTCAGTGAGACAAAAAAGTGTAATTGAATGCTTAAATATTTATGTAAGCTATTTTATCAACCCATGATTAAGGCTAAGTAAATAACGATTAGCACGTTATGTATTATGAGAAAGTGTATGGAATTCTTCTCGTGACTTTTCTCATTAACACATGGATTAAATCTTGTGAATTTGAGCCTAACCCTCCTCTAACCGTCTTATAATAATTGACCACTAGTTCCTCATCTTGAGTATTATAAAAATCTAAGTTACAAATTGCTGAATTGGTTGATCCTGCAAAACCAATAACCAAAGCACCCAGCGCAGCAGCTCCTGACATTGGTTTTGAAGTTTCTAGTGATCCCAAAATGACGCAGTCTACTCCTAAAATCTGACCAAGCTCATTGGGTGTTAAAAGATCTAAGTTGTGAATGTCATAGCCTGCTTTAAGGAGCAATGCATTTGTTTTAGCTGGATTTTGCACAGTTGAAGATAAATCTCCTCTTTGTTTTCTTTATAAAAACCATGTATGCATTCCTTTTTGAATGTCTAAAGATTCGTCTTTACCCATTTGAACAATTTGTTCAGGCGTAAAATCTTTTAATTCTTTTGGTCTCAAATTAACTTGAACTCTAAGGGGTAAAATTGCAATTGTCTCTGTTGCTTTCGCATAAATCTCTGCTTGCGGATACAGGTATAATTTAGTCTGCGAAAAAACAGAGAGCGTAAAAAGAAAGAAACAAGTTGAGAGTGCTATTTTCTTCATGATATAAGTGTTTTCTCTAGGATAATGTTCTAACCGAGCTCTCTATCAATTTGAACATTAAAGAAAGGTTATTAAAAAATAATCGACAAGTACAAAAACCAAAATTTAATTCAAATTAAGGGTCAACAAATGAGCATTTTAAAAAATAAATCCATAGAATGAATTTAATAAACTATCCGTCGCATTCACCTGTAGTCCATTGTTGAATACCGGCTTTCACTGCAAAGCAGGTATTTGAATAAGTAACACCATCTGCACCACAAACTGGATCATAAACTTCAATACAAGCATCATCATCTTCTTGAGGAGGTATGGTGCCACAAGAAATAACGAAGAGCGCAAAAACAGAAAGAAACAAAGTGTTTTTCATAAACATAAAATTAGTGTTTATAACTAAAACACATAAGTTGTAAGAAACCCTAATTGACTTATTTTAAAATGAAATATTAAGTGTCCAATGGCTCTTTATAGGTTACATAAACACATCACTAGCAAAACCTAAATTACGATTGATTCCTTCTACATTTTAGTACTTATTGGAAAGAATGACTTTATTAAAAGAAAATCAATGATTTTGAATATACACTGAAAAAAAATAAGTAAATTAGCGATAAGGCCTAATTATTAATACCAATATGGCCTTATTAATCGAAAATATTCATAAAAATTAAAAGCAGTTATTTAGCGACGTGTATTTAGAATTCATTTCAGATTTAAATAACCTAGACATTGTCATAAAGTATAAGGCATTTATAGAAAATCTTTCAAGCCTTGAGCGCCTTTTTATTTCATTAATATTCTTTTGCAGTGTATACCTATTATCTAAAATCGCTGATAGGTTTAGAAGTAAAAAAGTAATTGCACTAAAAGAAGAAGCAGAAACCTCAGAATTAAATCACAGCAATTTAACTAATGGTTTATATCAGGCTAAAAACGGAATAAAGAAAGGCTTGTATCTCGACACAAGCGTAAAGAGAATTCAAAAAAGAAAATACAGGCTAAACAATGAAGATTTCAAAATAAAATACATTAAGTATAATTGTAAAAACATAGCCTATCCACCAAAAAATACTGAATATAGATTACAGAACAAATTCTACAAGAGCTAACAAATATTTATGGAAATGCTTTCCGATATCAACAATTTATTTTCAGCTTATCCTGACTTGAAACTAGTAGTTTCTATTCTAGTCTTGGCTCAAAGTATTTTTATTATATTAAAAGTAATTCGAAAAAGACCAAAATAATATTGACTCATCATTAGTGTGGAAACGTCTAGTGAGTTATTTGTGATTTTAAGAACCTTCGAAATAGTGTAACGACTGTTTTTATACCTCTTTAAATGGAGCAGATGAGACAATGCTATACTTAAGTGATTACTTGAGCAACAAAGCACTTAACTATACTTTGAGAAATACGATTTGATTTTCACAAACCCTTAGTTTATATCTCGCTTAAACAGCACTCTTAAAAATATTTGAACCCTTTTATGCGCCCTTTAACCCTCTAGATTTCTTTAAGAATACAGATATACTTTACCTAGTAAAAAAGCCCCTAGAATAAACTAAAGATTTACTTTTTATAGCTTAATTAGTTTATTTATTTTTATTCCAGTATTCTTCCCAAGTTATTATTGGTTTCTCAAATTTCATTAAAGAAACTGATGCCCCCAGTATAAATGGAAAAATCAAATCATCATCCAAAAAATTGTCTAAATCTCCCATAAAAAATTGAATTACAAACAAAAAAAGAAGCATTGCTATTCCTCCTAAAATTGAAATAAATAAATTTCTAATGGTTAGCCCAGTTTTCATAAACTTTAATAGCAGTATTAGTTTTTTCATTGGGATTGATTTAAACTTGTAATATACAAAATGATCAAGAAATAATTAAGGAATTGATGTAAGGTGTGCTGTATTTTATAGAGACTATGCTAAAGAAAGGTTTTGGTGTTCACCTATTTTTGCTCTAGAGCAGACGGGTTACAAAGCACTTAACGAGACTTTAAGAAATACGATTTGATTTTAACGAACCCTTAAAGACTTGATCAAAGCATAAATTGTAAATTCGATGCTCTAAAACGGTTACGATGATTAAATCGATTTTCTTTAGTTTATATACACTACTTGCAATCCCTTCAAGTATTACAAATTCCTATGAGCCTATCACTTTCAAGATTGATAAAGACACTAGTGATGAGCAAATTTTAGTCATCAAAGACGAACTCGAAGAACAGGGCATTAATTTTTCGTATACCATTACAAGAAATGAAAAATTAGAAATCACTTCGCTCAGTTTAGAATTGAAATCTAAGAACAGCAGATCAAAAAATACTGTCGGGAGCGGAGGAAAAAAACCCATTCAACCTTTTACAATCGTCATAGATCCCGAAAGAGGTAGTTCAATGATTACACAGGGTGATATATCCAAAAGTTTCAATAACAAATTTATGAATATGGATGATATGGATCTCTCAGACCTCGACAAGACTATCGACGAAATGCGCACTCAAATGCAAGCCCATATGTCACGAGCATTTTCGGGAAATATGTTTATGAGAGAAGAAGAAGAAAAAGAAGACCTTAATCCCCTATTCATTATTGACGGTCGTGAAGTCAAAATGGAAAAAGTCAACAAATTAATTCCTCAAGACATAGAATCTGTAAACGTTTTGAAAGGAAAAAAAGCACTCGATAAATACGGAGAAAAAGCAAAGTACGGAGTGGTCGAAATCAAAAGTAAATCAAAGTAATGAATCCTACATTTTATAAAAGTCTAGCCCGTTTAAACAAAGTAGTTTTACCTTCATTCACCAAGAGACGACTAGATTTAGCCAAGGCCAAAAAATGGCAATTAGCAATCATAGGCTATAGGGCTTATGTCACCTGTCGTTCTCTTGAAGACTAATCATTAAAAAAGAAAATAAGTATTACTGATCTCAGTAGAGTCTCGATTAATATTTCAATTAAAGATTCTTAAAATCTACTTTGAACAGTTTTAAAAAAGAGATTATATTTGCAGCCCCTTTAAAGGGGCAAAAGGCCTCGTAGTTCAACTGAATAGAATACCTGATTACGGCTCAGGCGGTTGCAGGTTTGAATCCTGCCGAGGTCACAACTAAACCCACCTCTCTAAGGTGGGTTTTTTATTCTCAGAAATTTATATCCCTAACAAATTTATTTGCCAGAATGTTGTAATTCAAAACCTCAGCGTTTTTAAATGTATAGCACTGTGCACTTATTCTAAGTGAACATGATAAATTGAAAGGATATTTTTTTACCTTAAGCTATGCATAACTTAAACACAATGTCCTTTGTAATCCGCACAAAAATTTCCCCTAAAGAAAAGTTAACCCTCTTTCTAATCTTTACTTTTTCACTTTGTATACAATCGTGCTCAACGTCAGAGACTCGTGAAAATAAGTCAAAACAGTATGAACTCTGGTATGAGCAACCCGCTTCATATTTTGAAGAATCACTTGTAATTGGAAATGGTCGTATGGGCGCAAGTATATTTGGAGGTGTTGAAATAGACTCTATGTTTTTAAACGAGTCTACTCTTTGGTCCGGTGAGCCGATCAATCCAGATATGAATTCTAACGCATATGAGTATCTTCCAAAAGTTAGAAAAGCACTGCAAGACGAAAATTATCAAGAGGCCGATCGACTCATCAAAAATATTCAAGGTTCATTTTCTCAGTCCTATGCTCCTTTAGGTACACTATATTTCGAATATGACCACCCATTAGAAGAAGTCAAAAAATACAAGCGATCATTAGACATTAGTAATGCCATATCAAAGGTAAGCTACCAGATAAAAGGAGTAAATTTCACTCGAAACTATTTTATTTCGCACCCTGACAAGGTCATGATCATCAAAATAGAGAGCGATCAATTGAAATCCTTAAACTTTAATATAGATTTCTCAAGTCTTCTGAGAACCAAAACTGAGATTGACCAAAGTATTCAAAAAACCAATGGATATGCTCCGTACCATGCTGAACCCAGCTACAGAGGCAATATCGAAAACCCTATTCGTTTTGATAAAAATAGAGGCATCCACTTTTCAAATTATGTAAAAATTAAAGATACCGATGGTAAGATTAAAAAAAATGGGCAAAAATTACAGGTTACAGATGCTTCATATGCAGAGGTTATCGTCTCTACAGCCACTAGTTTTAACGGATTTGAAAAAGACCCAGTTCTAGAAGGAAAACCTTATCAAAAAATAACTCTAAACCAATTAGAAAATACTGCGAAAAAAAGTTATTCAGAACTAAAAAAAAGACACCTTGGAGATTATCATTCCTTTTTTAATCGTTTGCAATTAGTACTCCAGCCAAAGGATAGTCTACGACTTCCAACAGATCAAAGACTGATGCGCTACGCAGAAGGCGAGAAAGACAAAGGCTTAGAAGAATTGTACTTCCACTTTGGTCGCTATTTATTAATCAGTAGTTCTCGTACTCCAGAAGTACCTGCTAATTTACAAGGAATTTGGAATCCCTACCTCAGACCTCCATGGAGCAGTAATTACACCCTAAATATCAATGCAGAAGAAAATTACTGGCTTGCTGAAACTGCAAATTTAAGCGAGCTTCACTACCCTCTTTTGAGTTTTATTGAAAATTTAGAAAAAACAGGTCAAATCAGTGCTGCTAATTTTTACAACGCTAAAGGATGGAGCGTTGGTCACAACTCAGATATTTGGGCGATGTCAAATCCTGTAGGAGATTTTGGTGAAGGGCATCCGGTTTGGGCCAATTGGAATATGGGAGGAGCATGGTTAAGTACCCATCTTTGGGAACATTATTCTTTCACTCAAGATCTAGAATTTTTAAAAGAAAAGGCTTACCCTCTGATGAAGGGGGCCGCTGAATTCTGCATGGATATGCTCATAAGAGATCAAAATGGCAAATGGGTAAGTTCGCCAACAACATCTCCAGAAAATATGTATCTCACTCCAAAAGGATATTCAGGAGCCACACTATACGGAGCTACAGCTGATTTGGCCATTATTCGTGAATTATTTTCGGCCACGGCCCAGGCTGCACAATTACTTCAAGTCGACCCTGTATTTGAACAAAAGCTTTTAAACTATCTCGAAGAGCTTCACCCCTATCAAATTGGTAAAAACGGGCAACTTTTAGAATGGTACCATGACTGGGACGATACCGATCCTAAACACAGACATCAATCACATCTCTTTGGTCTTTATCCAGGAATGCATATCAACCCAGAAAAAACCCCAGAATTAGCTGAAGCCTCAAAGAAAACACTTAATATCAAAGGAGATAAAAGTACTGGATGGTCTCAAGGCTGGCGTATTAATCTTTGGGCACGTCTAAAAGACGGTAATAGAGCGCATAAACTCTATAAAGAGTTGCTGACTTTTGTAGATCCCTCCGGTCTAAACTACAATTATACTAATGGTGGAGGTACTTATCCCAATTTGTTAGACGCTCATCCACCCTTTCAAATTGACGGCAATTTTGGAGGTGCCGCAGGCGTCTTAGAAATGCTCATTCAATCTTCAAATGAGCAAATTGAATTACTACCAGCTCTTCCAGACACGTGGTCAGAGGGCAACCTGCAGGGAGTTAAAACTAGAGGTGGATTTGAGCTAGACTTTAAATGGTTCAATAATCAGGTAAGCCAAGTCAGAATACGTTCATCTAAAGATGGTAGCACAACAGTATTATGCAAAGACCAAGAATATAAAATAACTCTTGAAAAAGGCGAAGAAATACTTCTTGACCTAGATTCCTGAATACAGTGAAATTCCAATTCCTAAAAACAAAGTAATCAGAAGTAATTATTTTCAACCAACAATTTAACGCTCAAATGTTTATCTTTAATTATGGGATTTGATATACCCAATACAAAAACCAAAAAACACCACTAAAAGCATATGAAAACACTACTTAAATACTACTGTACCATCGCATTACTATCAATTACTCCAACGCTTTTTGCACAAGAAAACAGTCTTTCTTCTATTGAGGAACAGTACTACAATGGGCTAGAATGGCGAAATATTGGGCCAAAACGAGGAGGCCGATCATTAGGATGCGCAGGAAGCCCTAGTCGACCCAATGAATATTATTTCGGTGCCACAGGAGGAGGTTTATGGAAAACCGTAGATGGCGGTAATGAATGGAAACCGGCAACTGATGGTCAAGTAACTAGCTCCTCGGTAGGAGCAGTTGCAGTGGCAGAAAGAAATCCTGATGTCGTGTATATCGGCATGGGTGAAGTTCAATTACGTGGAAGTATCACCCAGGGTGATGGGGTATATAAATCTACCGATGCTGGAAAAACCTGGAAACATTTAGGCCTTGAAGAAACACAGGCGGTGGCAAGAATACGCATACATCCTACCAACTCAGATTTAGTCTATGTTGCTGCTCTAGGGCATCCTTACGGCGATAACGAAGAGCGTGGCGTATTTAGATCTAAAGACGGTGGGGAATCTTGGGAAAAGGTACTTTATGTGGGGCCTAAAGCAGGTGCTGTAGATTTAATTATTGACCCCAACAATCCTAGTGTTATTTATGCCAGTACTTGGCAGGTATACCGAAAAGCTTGGAAAATGTGGGGAGGCGGAGGCCAAAGTAAATTGTGGAAGTCAGAAGACGGTGGCGACAGCTGGTCAGACCTCACCGAAAATCAAGGTATGCCAACAGGCCCAATTGGTAAAATTGGTGTCACGGTTTCTCCTGCTGATTCTAATCGCGTATGGGCCATTGTCGAGGCCAATGAAGGTGGTGTTTTTCGTTCTGATGATGCCGGTAAGACTTGGCAAAAAACTAATGACGAAAGAAAGTTACGCCAAAGAGCATTTTACTATTCAAGAATATATGCCGATCCTCAAGATAAAGACAAGGTCTACGGGCTAAATACAAGAATGTACATGTCCAGTGATGGCGGTCATACATTTGACAAAATAATTCAGACACCTCACGGAGATAATCACGACCTCTGGATTGACCCTAATAATCCACAACGTATGATTAATGCAAATGACGGTGGAGGTAATGTTACCATTAACGGAGGGAAATCTTGGACAGAACAAGATTTTGTCACTTCACAGTTTTATCACGTTATGACCACAAGTGATGTTCCCTATCACGTCGCAGGAGCACAACAAGACAATAGCACCCTAGCCATGCCGAGCGATGGTTGGGATCACATGCTAGCTAGAGGACCGAATAAAGGTTGGTATTACGCCGTAGGAGGAGGAGAAAGTGGATGGATTACACAACACCCTGATGATCCAGATATTTTTTATGCGGGAAGTCAAGGCGCCCTTCTGACAAGATACGATCGCAGCAATGGTCAAATACGAGATATTCAGGTATATCCAAGATTTTTCTCAGGAGAACCTTCAGAGGCTTTGCCGGAACGTTGGCAATGGACCTTTCCCATAATGTTTGCTCCTCAAGACAGTAAGGTAATGTACACCTGTTCTCAACATGTTTGGAGAACCACTAACGACGGGCAGACATGGGAACAAATAAGTCCTGACCTCACTTATGCAGATCCGAGCACACTCGGAAAAACAGGAGGGGTGATTACCATGGATATGAATGGTCCAGAGATTTATGCTACTGTCTTTGCTCTGGCTCCATCTGTTCATAACATTAACACCATCTGGGCAGGATCAGATGATGGAAAAATTCACATCACTCAAAATGGAGGGAAAAATTGGAAAGATATCACTCCAAAAGACCTGCCAAAATTTTCTAGGGTAAGCATTATCGATGAGTCTAAACATAGACCAGGTACACTTTACGTCGCAGCAAACCGATATCAAGTAGATGATAGACAGCCTTATGTATTTAAAACACATGATTACGGAAAAACCTGGACCAAAATAATTGATGGCATCGCAGATGGTCACTTTGCGAGGGCTATACGTGAAGATCATAAACGCAAAGGGCTACTCTTTCTAGCTACAGAACACGGGGTATACTTCTCAATAAACGACGGAGCACAATGGGAAAGTTTACAATTGAACCTTCCTGACACGCCAATTCGCGATCTAGTAATTAAAGACAATGATATCGTTCTCGGATCTCACGGTAGAGGCTTTTGGATCATGGACGATATCGAACCTATTCGTCAACACCATGCTGAGATGAAAAACCAAGAAGCTATTCTTTACAAGCCTAATAATGCCATAAGAGGAATTAGTGAAGCTCACATTCAATATCACCTCAACGAGGAAGTTGAAAAAGTAAGTTTTGACATACTTGATCAAAACAATGAAGTGATAGACACTTTTACAGGAGACCAGGTTAAATACGAAGTGGATCCCAATATTCCTTGGTGGCAAAGAGGAGGTTCCTCAAAACCCACTACAGCTAAGGGACTAAATACCTTCACATGGGATTTACGCTATCCGGGAGCAACAGATTTTGATGGAATGATCATCTGGAGTGCAAGACCTACAAGAGGCCCAAAAGTACCACTAGGACAATTTAAAGTTAGGATGAGAGTAGGTGATTATAAGCAGACCTATCCCTTCTACATCGAAATAAATCCGAATCTCAAAGGAATCAGTAAAGAAGATTTAGACGAGCAGTTTAAGCTAGCTATGCAAATCACGCAAAAAACCACAGCTGCAAATGAAGCTGTAATTAAGATTCGAGATATAAAAGGAAAAATCAAAGATGCAGATACCAGAATTTCTGAAAAAAATCAGAAAAAAATTATAACACCTTTCATTTCAAAATTAAGTGAAATAGAAGAAGCCTTATATCAAGTACGAAATCAATCTGGTCAAGACCCTTTAAACTTTCCGATCAAATTGAATAACCGTCTTGCTTCTTTGAGAAGAAGTTTAGAAAATGGAGATGCAAGGCCCACAAACGGCGCTTATAAAGTCTTTGCTGAACTCTCCGAAGAACTTGAATTACACCTGGAAAACCTCAATAAAGTATTAAAGAACGATTTCACTAAAGTGAAGCTATTGATTGAAGATAACAACAGTCGTTAAACAAAATTTAGTCAAACGGTAAATTCGGCTTAACTTGCTAACAAAAAATGGAAGTTTCATCATCAATTCGATTACTTGAAGAAAAGTTAGTGCCACTGCAAAAAAAACTGAGATCGCATCCGTTGTACTCCCAACTCTCTTCTATTGAAGATATACAAATGTTTATGGAGCATCATGTGTTTGCGGTATGGGACTTTATGTCGCTTCTAAAGGCCTTACAGATTGAACTTACTACTACAGAGGTTCCTTGGACACCCGCAAAAAACCCAACTTTGTCTAGATTTATTAATGAAATCGTGCATGGAGAAGAAAGTGATATCAATGAATTAGGTGAGGCAAAAAGTCATTTTGAAATGTATCTAGATGCCATGAATCAGGCAGGTGCAAGCACCAAATCTATTCAAAGGTTCGTACAAGAAATAAAAGAAAAAAAATCCATTTCATCAGCCTTGGAAAATTTACAACTAAGAGCTGAAGTTTCCGATTTTGTGAACTTCAGCTTTGCAGTTATTGAAACAAGAAGAATACACCTCATTGCATCTGCTTTCACTTTTGGAAGAGAAGACCTCATCCCAGATATGTTCATAGAAATTTTAAAACAAGCTGATGAGTCCAATAAAAAATATAGCAAACTGAATTATTATTTAGAAAGGCATATCGAATTAGACGGTGACGAACACGGACCCCTTTCTCTTCAAATGGTTGAAGAATTATGCGGAAATGATGAGGTTAAATGGAAAGAGGCCGAAGAAATTGCTATTCAAGCCTTGGAAAAAAGGATTAGTCTTTGGGATGGTATAGCGCATGCTATGTCTGAAAAAGTGGTTTAATTTACTTAACATACTACCCTTTGTGATTGCAGTTTTTTAAATTCAAAGTGCTATCTTACATAGCCCTAAGTGATTATGATTATGCACGTAATGTCCTTTCTGTTGAGCATCTCATTTTACTTTTTCTCTTCATTTTTAAAAGGTGAATCAGAAGTAAAAAATACGACTACAAACGACTCATTGGTAATTTCCAAATCCGTTTATAAGGACCATTTAATGGGGTTTTGGTTGGGGTCATGTATCGGAAATTGGACAGGACTTCCTACCGAAAATAGAAGAGTGAATTTTCCTTTTTTTACTGATGACGATTTTGGAGAAGGGAAATTTAATTTTGTGCTGGATGAAGATCCCTGGGGAGCTGATGACGATACTGATATAGAGTATATCTATCAACTGGCTATGGAACAAAACAATTCTCCTTTATTGACACCTAGTCAAATCAGTACAGCATGGCAAAAACACATTGGATTACCCTTACTCTGGGTATCAAACTTGGCTGCCCTAACCCAAATGCAAAACGGCTCATTACCACCTGACACCTCGCATCCTGACAATAATCCCATGTGGGAAATGATTGATGCTCAATTAACCACAGAAATATTTGGAGCACTTGCTCCATCTCGACCAGATATAGGCCTTAAACTAGCACATCTACCTATTAGAACAACAGCCTATGCGCATTCACAATGGGCTGCAGAATTTTATGTTATCATGCATACGTTGGCCATCACTATCGATTCTGATAAAAGTCGTAAAGACGAAATCTTAAGAATAAGTGAGATTGCGCGAAAATACATTCCTAATTCCTCCTACATCGCCGATATGTATGACTTTGTATACAACAGTTACCTTGAAAATCCAGATAAAAACGATTGGGAAAAAACGAGGGATATGATAGCAAACAGATACCAATACAATCATAATGCTGGATATGATTACCAATATCCTTGGGATTCAGGCATTAACTTCGCAGCTTCAATTATAAGTTTACTCTACGGAGAAGGTGATTTTAAAAGAACCCTTTCCATAGCGAGCATGTGTGGATGGGATTCGGACAATCCAACCGCAACCTGGGGTGGATTTTTGGGACTTCTAATGGGTTTCGATGAATTAAAAGACGTATTTGATTATAATTTTTCGACCTCATATAACATTGCTCGAACACGCTACAATACACCCCTTATGATTGATAATTTTAACGACATGGCAGATAGAGGATTAAAACTTATCGATGCGGTCGTTCGAAAAGAAATGAACGGAAGTGTTGAAAATAGCCATTGGATCATTCCTCGAATCACTCATGAACTTTCTACGGCTTCCTCAGTCATTGAAGAAGATAAATGGCAAACCATAGAAGATAACCACGAATCTTGGTGTTATTCAGGTTTCGAAACCCAACAAGAACAGTGGAATGCCTCTGGAGCAACCCTGACTGTAGGCAAAGCAAATTGTTCAGCAGAAATCTCATTTAAAGGTAAGGCTATTCAATTGTACTCCTATCGAAGTCTTGATGCAGGCTCAATCAAAATTTACTTGGACCAAAACTTCATTGGTAATTATGATCTTAGCACTACCCAATCCTTAGGTCAGTTCTATTTTAAAGTATTTGAAAAAACGACACTTGAACATAAAACACACACCTTAAAAATAATTGGCGATCAGAGTCTAAATCCCAAAACTATTGATTTGATTCGGATCAAAAATTAAGTTTACGAGCTTGCACAAAACCATCTCGCAAAAAAATTATATTTTTAGAAGAACTAACCTAACTAAATTATGTTTCTTGTTTCTTCTTATTTGACTGCGGTCATCCTGTGTTTTATCACAATGCTTTGCTGGGGATCCTGGGCAAACACCCAGAAAATGGCTTCAAAAGAATGGGGGTTCCCCCTTTTTTATTGGGACTATACCTTAGGGATTATTTTACTTTCTCTTCTTTTTGGACTTACCCTTGGAAGTACCGGAGATTCTGGGGCTCCCTTTATTGAAAATCTCAATCAAAGTTCTCTTAATGCCATTGGACTGGCACTTTTAGGTGGTGTTATATTCAATATAGCCAACTTGCTTTTAGTGGCAGCAATCGACATCGCTGGAATGGCTATTGCTTTTCCAATAGGTATTGGAATTGCACTAGTTCAAGGTGTTCTAGTTAATTATATTGCTGTACCAGATGGAAATCCAACCCTGCTCTTTATAGGTGTTGCCTTAGTGACTATAGCTATTATTGTAGATGCCATTGCTTACAAAAAAATAAGTACTCAAAAGTCCTCGACAAAAGGAATTTTAATTTCCATTTGTGCGGGTGTTTTAATGGGATTCTTTTACCGCTTTGTCGCGGCTTCTATGTCCGAAAATTTCGAAGTTATTGCAACAGGTAAACTTACTCCCTATACGGCAACCTTCATTTTTTCTCTTGGTATTTTCTTTTCCAACTTTTTATTCAATAGCATATTCATGTACAAGCCATTAAGTGGCGCAGCAGTGAGCTATTCAGATTATTTCAAAAAGGGCAACACTAAATTACATCTAATTGGGATCTTAGGTGGTGCAATCTGGTGCATAGGTATGGTACTTAATACGATTGCTGCCGGAGAAGCCGGTTACGCTATTTCTTACGGTCTAGGGCAAGGAGCAACAATGGTTGCAGCTCTTTGGGGCGTATTTATTTGGAAAGAATTTAAAAATGCTCCTAAAGGAACGAATACCTTAATCTCTTTGATGTTTCTATTATTCCTCGGTGGGTTAACCCTAATTATTCTCTCTAAAATATAATCATGTCAAAAGTAATAGTAGTCGGGAGTAGTAATACAGATTTAGTTTTTGAAACTCATAAATTTCCAGCGGATGGTGAAACGGTAATAGGTGGAGATTTTGAAGTGATTTCAGGAGGTAAAGGAGCTAATCAAGCAGTATCAGCGGCAAGAGCCGGAGCAAATGTACTTTTTTTAACCAAGGTAGGTGATGATGAATTCGGAAGCAATGCCATAGCTGTTTACAATAGTGAAGGTATAGATACTTCATTCATAGAAAAACAAAAAGGAGTTGCTTCAGGAACAGCGATGATTATGGTGAATCAAAATTCAGGTGAGAATGCAATAATAGTTGCTCCTGGCGCTAACAAGCACTTAAACCAACAGAATATAGATCGTATTTCAGATCAGATTACTGAAAAAGATGTTGTACTTTGTCAACTTGAAATACCCTTAACTTCAGTAGCTTATTTACTGACTCAAGCCAAAAGCAAAAAGTCTTTAACTATTTTAAATCCTGCTCCATACCAGGAAATTAGTCTTGAGATTTTAAAAAATGTAGACATCATTACCCCAAACGAAACAGAAACATATGGCTTAACAGGTATAGAATTGGTTGACCAGGAAAGTATCGAACGAGCAGCTTTCAGTTTGTTACAAATGGTAAATAGAGCAGTCATAATAACCCTTGGAGATAAAGGTGTTTATTTGATTTCTCACGAGCAGAAAGGACAATTTATATCGACTTCAAAGGTTAAAGCCGTTGATACCACCGCTGCTGGTGATGTTTTTAACGGATATTTGGCAGCGGCTTTAATAGATAATGACTTAAAAACTGCTATTGAATTGGGTATGAAATCCGCGACACTATCAGTAACCCGTAAAGGTGCACAACCCTCTATACCCGTTATGAACGAAATCATTTAATATGAAAAAATACCTACTCCTACTTTTAGTAATCAGTTTCAAATGGAGTATTAGTCAAGAAAGAAAAATACCTATTATTTTAGATACAGATGCCAATAATGAATTAGATGATCAACACGCCCTAGCGTATTTATTTTTCAATGAAGAGACATTTGACATCAAAGGTATAACTGTAAATACCACCTATAATGGTGGAGAAATAGACCAGCATTACGATGAAGCCAACAGAGTTGCAGACCTATGTGATGTGTCCGGAAAATATCCCATTTTAAAAGGCGCAAATTCGAATTTTGACGAGCTCAAAGGGCAAGTTCAATCTGAAACCTTTGACGGCAAAACAGCCGTTGATTTCATTATAAAAGAAGCCCATGAGTCAAAAAAAGAAAAACTTGTTATTGCCGCAATCGGAAAGTTGACCAACGTGGCCTTGGCCGTAGAAAAAGACCCTTCAATTAAAAATCAAATTAGATTGGTTTGGTTGGGCTCTAATTATCCAGAACCTGGTGAATACAATCAAGAGAATGATATTCCTTCGTTGAATTACCTTCTTGAACAAGATTTAGATTTTGAAATAGTAACCGTGAGATATGGAAAAAAATCAGGCTCAGATGCCGTAAAAGTATCCCTAGACGAAGTACAGAAAAAAATGAAAGAAAAGGGGCCTGAGGTAAAACCAGTTATAGGTCGACATGGAGGAAGTTTCATAAATTTTGGAGACTACTCTATCGAGCTATTCTCAAAAATAGACTTATACGGTAATCCGCCCTCGAGAGCCTTATTTGATTTAGTGGCACTCGCAGTGCTTAAAAACAGTCAATGGGGGGAAAAAAGAAGTATTCCAGCTCCAACCGTTGTTGCTAAAAATTGGGTAGATCGACCACAAAATCAAAATCGGATTACGCTTTGGGAAAATTTTGATCGCAAGGCAATTATCAATGACTTTTACGAGAGTCTAAATCAGCACTAAATCCACTGATCGTTTTCTGCTGTCAACTCATTAGACACATCTCCTGTATTGATAATATTCCTGGGCTCAAGAATTAAAATTTTAGTCTCTTGAAGAGCAAAAGGACGGTGCAACACACCCTTAGGAATAACATAAAGTTCTCCTTCTTTCAATTGAATGGTTTTATCTTCAAATTCTATATTGAGCGAACCTTCAAGTACCAAAAAGGCCTCATCGGTCTCATCGTGTTTATGCCAGACAAAATCTCCCTTAACGCGCACTAATTTGAATTGATAATCATTCAGCTCGGCAATGACCTTAGGCGACCACAAGTCTTGAAATAATTCAAACTTAGATTTTAGATTGATTTTAAACATTCCGATTAATTTGTGTTTTTATAAATAGCGGCTATTCGGTCAAATTCTTTTTTTAGTTTTCGCTCTCGTTTTTTCATTGGAATGGAAACAGCATAAAGTAATCCTCCTGAAACCAAAATACCTGTTCCAAAAATAGCCCCTATCTCAGTTCCAATTGGCTCAGGATTTAAAATATTCGTTTCTACAATTACAACAGCCCCAATTAACCCTGCTGTTAAGGCTGCTATCCTAAATGCTGAAGCAAAGTTTTTATTTCTTTGGATTTTCGTTTGGTAGTTGAGAAGCTCATTTAAATCTTGATATTTTTTTTGAGATAATTCTCCTTCTGCGTAAAGGTTATAACCTAAACTAAATAGTTTTTTATTTTGATATTCACTAAGCTGCTGTGCTGAAATAGAGGTCACAAATGATATGAATAGCATGTTCAAAAGTAATTTCATATACTCAAAGTTTTATTTGTGCTAAATCTTCACGAACAGAATATAAAGATTGAATGTAGTTTTCCAAACTCATAACCCTTAGTTCAATTCTATAGCTCCTGTCTTCAATCAGGTTTTTGAGTTGCAAGTCTTTCAATTCTTTAAAGACATAATCCCTAGAGCGTGAAATCACAGAGGCATCTCTTTTTGCTTCTGCCCATTCAAATATTTTATCGGAATTCGCCTTTAATAATTGTTCGTTAACAATTACACGTCTTTTTTTAGTACTGTAAATACCCTCTATTCTATTGCGCAAATCCGCATCTTTAATTTCAAGAAGTAAGCCATTAGAAACAAGAGAGTTAAAATAAATTTCATTTTGTGCAAAGGTGTTCCACCAAGTAATCATCCAGAGGTAAAGATTTTCGTAATCAGATGGCGCTGTCCAATAGCGGTAAGACCCGTCTTCGAGATAACTGTGTCCAAAAGGATGCTCGTTGTGTAGTTTCATAAGAAAGGGCTTATCAAATCGAAACTCCTGCTCAATGGTCTCATTGATGATTAGCATATTTTTCAGTTGACTTAGGTGTTCTTCACAATACGCAATATTCGCATCTATTTCTGATACCAGAGATTTCAGAAAAAGTTCATTTTTTGATTTTATTGCTTTGGATTGGCTGATATTCTGAAGTTGAAAGGAAATCAAAACACCTAAAAAGACAACCACAAATTCCAATACATAATGCTTGTATTTAAACTGACTAGTATTCATCACTTATTATTTATCATTACTTCGAATCTAAAGATTTGTAGGATTGTACAAATCTTTGATTATATTCTGGGCTCAACCAATATTGACGATAATTCTTGCCCTGTTGGTAAAAAAATTTCTGTTGTCACTATATGTCTTCTCTAGAAAAAATAACTCATTTGATCATACCATTGGCAAAAAGAAAAGATTTTTTTCCCTTTATTCGAAGAAACTTATCCGAAACCACAAATTCCTCTTTAATCCAATACGATTTTATTTCAAAGTTAGGATTGTCATTCCATTCAAAGACCTGATACTCCATAAAATCTTCAGCAAAATTGGAAATTCGAATATCACTTTCAATTTCTTTTGAAGCTATTTGGAGTATTAATTGATGTTGCTCTTGATCAACCTTATTCGTTTTTTTCTGATCTGTAGCGCATGAAAAAAAAGTCCAAAGTATAAAAGAAACAATGATGAAATGATTTTCTCGACCCAACATATTTTAAATATATCTGCTTAAAGTCTAGTATTCAAAACAGAAATACGAAAAAATATATTATTTTAAACTTCTCTAACATTAACTAATAAATTATGTCAACGAATAACCAAAGATTATTTTATGCAAGTTGTTTTGCATTAATCACTACAGCATTTTCGTTCAGCATTAGAGCTGGTATTCTCCCTCAACTTGGAGATGATTTTAACCTCAATGCACAAGAATTAGGTTTCATCAATTCAATGTGGTTTGTCGGATTTCCAATTTCAATGGTCATTGGAGGGCTTGTCTACCACAGCCTTGGAGGTAAGAGAATCATGCAGTTTGCCTTTCTTGCACACATGGTGGGTATCATCCTTACCATCTATGCAACAGGATATAATAGTCTACTTCTCTCTACACTCTTAATCGGAATAGGAAACGGATGCACAGAAGCCGCTTGTAATCCAATGATTGCAGACGCCTATGAGGGTAAAAAAATGAATACTTTACTCAATAGATTTCATATGTGGTTTCCTGGAGGTATCGTCTTAGGTAGCTTAATCTCTAAATTTATGACTGATATGAGTTTAGGGTGGCAAGCTCAAATTTGGATTATTGTTATTCCAACCTTAATTTACGCTTACCTATTTGCCGGTCAAAGTTTTCCAAAACCAAAAGAAGAAGCATCGAGCTCAATCAGTGAAAATTTTAAAGCCATGTTGTCTCCACTCTTTTTATTCATGATGTTCTGTATGGCCTTTACGGCAATCTCAGAATTTGGACCTCAGCAATGGACGAGTTTAATACTTTCAAACAGTGGTGCACAACCCATGCTTATTTTAGCATTAATAACAGGTCTCATGGCCATTGGGCGTTATTTCGGAGGAGAAATAGTGCATAAGTTAGACCAAACAGGTGTTTTACTAGGTTCAGCTGTTTTGACTACAGTAGGCGTATATCTTTTAAGTACTTCAACAGGATCTATGGTTTATGTTGCCGCTGTGACATTTGCATTAGGAGTATGTTACTTCTGGCCTAATATGATCGGTTTTGTAGCCGAAAAAATGCCTGCCTCTGGAGCATTAGGTATGTCAATGGTTGGAGCTATCGGAATGTTCTCTACAGCTATTTTTCAACCTATCATTGGAGGTTGGATTGACGCTTCTAAAGTCGCTCAAGAGGCCAATGGTTTAAGTGGAGATGCTCTTGAACTAGCCGCTGGTCAACAAACCATTACTTACATGGTCAGTTTTCCAGGATTACTAGTTATTCTATTTACCATACTTTATTTTTGGCAAAAAAAGAATAAGGCTAGTGTAGTAGCCTAACAGCATACAAAAGCAGGCTTTTAGCCTGCTTTTTTTACTTTGATGAAAACTATATTTCTATACATATCGCTGATGTTCTTCCTTGTAGCTCAAGGACAATGGGCAAAAAAAGAGGCCCAAGAGCAAACGACCTACACCTATATTGTAGAAAACGGAAAATTGAAAAATGCGAGTACAGAAAGTGCTCCTCTTAAGGTAAAAGTTGAAATAGCCCTTGAAAAGAGACCTACTGATCTGATCGATAAAAAAAGTTATATCGAAGATTTTGTAACCAAAATAAAAATAGGAGAAAGAGAAAAAGAAATCATCAAAAAAGACAGCATCGTTCAAGAGGAAATCTACAATCAATATTTGTTGAGTCAAATCCCTAAAATTGGAAACATTCGATTTAAATTTTTAGAATTCGGTGTAAACCCTTCTTTTCTATGGGGGTGGAATGATGTGGTTATGGTTTATAAGACAGCAGAGGGTAAATCCATTGAATATGTTGATTTTGGACACCCACAGCAGCCAAGTTCCAAAACCTTTGAAATTACTTTTACCTACGAACAGGAAGTTACGCTAGAACTTTATACTCAAATTTTATCTAATAAACCTGCTATGATTGTAGTAAACCACTATAAGGATTACTTTCAATTTGTATTACCTCCCTTTAAACCTTATTAATCGAGGCACAATAATTGTAATTGAATAAAAAAACAAAATTATCATCTTACCTATGAAAAATCAATTAGCCTCAATTATCATAGGCTTGTCAATTGTGATTTCGGTTGCAATCATTGCACATGCCTATAAAAACAGAAATCAAAAACAAGAACGCATTAGTGTGACCGGTTTAGGAACCAAAGATTTCAAGTCAGATTTAATCGTATGGAGTGGTTCATTTTCAAAGAGAGCTTATGAATTAAATAACGCTTACAATAGACTTGACCAGGATAAACAAGCTATTCATAATTATCTAATAACCAAAGGTGTTTCAGCAAGTGAAATCGTTTTCAAAGCCGTAGACATCAATAAAAACTTTGATTATGTCTATGAAAAAAACGGACAAAGCAGGAGAGTTTTTTCTGGTTATTCACTTAGTCAAAGAGTAGAAATTGAATCCAAAGAAATTGAAAAAATTGAACAGATCTCGAGAGATATCACAGAGCTAATCACCAATGGAATCGAATTTTATTCCAATGCGCCTCAATACTATTACACTCAACTTGCAGACCTAAAGGTAGAGATGATTGCTGCAGCAACAGATGATGCCACGCGTCGGGCTGAACAAATCGCAAAAAATGCCAATGCCGATTTGGGAGGACTCAAATCTGCAAAAATGGGTATCTTTCAAATCATAGGTCAGAATTCAAATGAAGATTATTCATGGGGAGGAACATTCAACACTAGTTCCAAAGAAAAAACAGCAACCATCACAATGAAATTGGAATTTGGAATCGATCGTTAAGTCTTGAAAAATTGATCAATATCCATCGCCGAAGTCAAATCAGGAACGTGTTCTTCACGTTTAAAACAGAAGACAGAATCTGGATGTTCTTTGATAGCTATCATGAGCATAGTCGGTAATTCCTTTTCCTTACGAACAGGATGTGCAGGGCAGTCCTTCAAGTAATCATAAATTAAAGGACCGTAAAAACTAAAAATATTCATGCTAACCCTGAGTTCACCTAGAGTTCTCATGCAATGTGAAACTTGATACTCTTCAGGTTTTTCGATGATTTGTTCCAAATGATTTTGAGTATTGAACACTATTAAGGCAAACTTTGCTATACGTTCCCCTGCGAATCGCAAACCTACTCGATTATAGGCCACTAATGCATGCGGTGCTTCCCGAACTTTAAGCATATCTTTTAGTGCTTCTACTCCATAAAGATTATCCGCATTGCATACCGTAAAATAGGCTTTAGTCAATTCCTCGAATTGGCTTACACACTGAAAAACAGCATCGGCTGTTCCCATAGGTTTTTGACCCTCAGGGGTATGTTGAATACACAAGTCAATTTGCATACCAACAAAAGAATAACGTGCTAAAAAAGATTTAAATACCTGATTTTCTTCAGAAGTAACAATGTAAATTCGTCGGTATCCAGCAGCTTTAGCATTTAGCAATAAATAATACATCAAGGGCTCATCATTCGAACCTATAGGTATTAGACTTTTGTGCTGGTGCAGAGCAATATTTTTAACTTGATCATTTAAATCAATCGAATCTAAGCTCTTCTTCATCCGCGAAGATTTCCCACCTGCTAATACTATGAGATTTGCACTCATCTTTCAATTAAATTTATTTGAAAAGCTTCTTTGACTCCCATTTCTTTAAAACGAAAAACTGTCTTTTGTGCACTTTCGTCATCATTACACACCGCCAATAGACAGCCTCCTCCTCCAGAACCAATTATTTTTGCACCTAAAGCGCCATCTTGAATCACTCCATCAATCCAACCCTGCATGATTTCAGGTGTATTCTTAATGTACTTTTTTAAAATGTACTGATGTTGATTTAAAAGTGATCCTATGACCTTTGAAGAATGCTCAGCGGTCATCGCTTTGAGCGCATTTAGGGTAATGCGATAATTTTCTAAGGTTGAAAACCAATACGGCTTTTCGTCTTGCGTCATAAGATGTAAATAGTTATGGTAATCGTCAAGACTAAAATCGGTGACTTTATCGACTTTACCTTCTTCTTGAATTGCTTTCTCAATACTACTTAAAGCCAATTTCTTCGCCTCAGCCAAAACCGTTAAGGTGTCCTTTGAAATCCCGCTATTGGCAATGACATAACACCCTTTAGGTTTGGGTAATCTCCTTAGTTGTTGGGTAAGTGTATCGATATAAATTACTCCTGAATTGGCAATAGTGAATTGATCCATACACCCTCCTGGCTGTTGAAAAAATAAAACCTCAGATTCATAAGCCCAACGTCCTATTTGATAATCAGAGATTGTAATTTGTCTGGGATTGTGCAATACCTCCACCAAAAAACGAAGCCAACTAACCACCAGTGCAGAAGAACTTGAAAGACCTGCATTTATGGGGATATCACTGTGAATATTTAATTCATAACCAGATTGAAATTCAAATCCATAGGTTTTAAGCACCTCCATAGAAGAGCGAAAGTAATCGTTATTTGAGACCTTCGTCGTATCATCAAAGTGTACCTCTAGAGTACGTTCTAAATCTATGAGATTAATCTTGAAAAAACTAGAAGCCGTAGGGGTATATTCCAAGTTCATATACCTGTCAATAGCAGCTGCAATTACGGGCAGATTCAAGTAATCTTGATGATCTCCAAATAAGCAAATCCTCGAAGGAACTCGAATTTTTTTCATCAAGAAATAATCGAAATCGGATTGGTTTGAACACTATCTCCTCTTGTAAAATCAGGAAATGTTTGAGGTGCTCCTCCATTCAAAACCGAAATTTCACTCAATGGTGAAACTGCAGACCACAAGCAACCTTCGTACACATTTTGGTCAAGAGCAAGTCCGTTTTGAAGACATTCTACAATTCGATAAATCATAATACCGTCCATTCCTCCGTGACCACTGTTTTTAGTGCTCTTATTGAGTCTTTTGTAGAGCGGATGATCGTATTTTTCGTAAATAGCACGCAGTTCTTCTCCTTGCACCCAACTGTGATGATTCTTAGTTAATCCTTCAACTCCTCCATCCAGAGCAATACGCGTAGGAAAACCGGCTAAGGTGCCCTTAGTTCCTTGAATCAAATTATGCCTAGAATAAGGTCTTGGGCTAGTTTCATCCCACTGTATCATTATAGTTCTTCCTAATTTAGTTTTCACAATTGAAGTATTTAAGTCACCTCCCTTATAGTCCAATTGATTCCATTTGTGATCAGAAGGATAATTTTCTTTGGCATATAAGGCACGTCCCATCGCAGGTGTAGAAAAAGAAACTAAACTTGCAAAATTGTCCTCTCCTCGAGCTAAACTCATGTACTGTGCAACTGGTCCTAAACCGTGGGTAGGGTACAGATTACCATTTCGATTTGCGTAATGATGAGTTCTCCAAGATCCGGTGCCTCGCTCTTGCTCTTGCATTTGCCATCTCAACTCGTGAATATAAGCAGCTTCTGCGTGTAACAAATCACCTACAAGACCTTGGCGCACCATATTGAGATACATCAGTTCTACCCTACCGTAATTGACGTTTTCCATCATCATACAATGCTTTTGGGTCTGTTCTGAAGTATCGACAATATCCCATAAATCCTTTAAAGTAGTTGCCATAGGAACCTCGACAAAGGCATGAGCTCCAGCTTTCATAGAGGCTATGGCCATCGGCGCGTGGTTTTCCCAATTGGTTGCAATAAATACAATATCAGGTTTTATCTCCTCTAACATCTTTAACCATTGTTGTTCATCGCCATAGTACAAAGCAATATTTTGATGTTGTTGAAACTCATCAACCTCTTCAACCCAATTTTTCTTTTCTTCAACTAAATCCTGATAAACATCACATATAGCAACCACCTCTGTACCTTTTAAACGAGCAAAAGACTTGGCGTGATAACCTCCCCTAGCACCAACGCCAATAAATGCAGCACGTATCGTACTCAAGGGCTCTGCTTGAAAATCACCCATATATTGTTGTGTCGCTAGACGTGTTCCTCCTGTTACACATGCAGTCAATGAAGAACCAGCAATAACTGCAGCAGTTCCTATTGAAGATCTAGAAATAAAGTCTCTTCTTTTCATGACCAAAATTTATTTGATTTTTGCACTTAAACCCGCATCTAAAAGTGCCTGACAACGTGATTTAAGGTCTTCAATTTCCCCAGATTTTACTGTACATTTTCCTTTGTAATGAACAATAAGGGAACACTGCTCAGCTTGTTCAGCACTGTGTTCACATACCTTTACAAGAGTGTATATGACGTGATCAAAGGTGTTGTGGTCATCGTTGTACAAGACCAAATGATATTCATCAGTCGTCTCTGTGTCGGTTAGAACGAGTTCTTCTACTTTTTCTCGGGTACTCATATTAATAATACATTACCTGTTCTAAAGTACGTATTTTACAACTATCCACCCATCCAATTCATAAAATTCACTAAAATTGAAGTGATACTCCCCACACTTTTTTTCGATTTGATCAAGGTCTTCCTTGTAAAATCCGCTCATTAGGAGTATGCCCTTGTCTTTCAACACTTTACGATAATCTTCGAGCTGTTCAAGAAGTACATTTCTATTGATATTCGCTATAACCACATCAAACAATCCTCGATCCTTTGGAACGGAATCAGAACGGATTGCAGTTAATTTTACCTCATTGAGATGTGCATTTTCCAAACAGTTTTCAATGCACCATGGCTCAATATCAACTGCGATGACTTCTCTAGCCTCTTTTTTTAAGGCAAATATGCCTAAAACCCCCGTACCTGAACCCATATCAAGCACTCGTTTTTGCTTTAAATCCAATTGTAAGATATGCCTCAACATCAATTGAGTCGTTTGATGGTGACCTGTCCCAAAACTCATTTTTGGGGTAATTATTAACTCGTTAGGGTAATTTTTTGTCGGATGAAATGGTGCTCTGATCTCAATTTGATCTTCAACATATATCGGATCAAAATTCTCTTCCCATTTAGCATTCCAATTGGTCTGTTCTATGGTGGTTACTTCAAAAGTAATTTGGTCACAGAGGCTATATGAAATAGGTAAATCTCGCGCTACATCAAATTCAAATGAAGTAGAAGATTCAACCCGAAAATAAGCTTTAATTCCATTTTCAGTTTCTGCAAAACTTTCAAAATCAAAATATTGTAACTCCGCAAGAAGAACCTCATTATAATTTTGAGTTGAATTTATTTTAAAATAAACTTCGAGATAGTGCACTGCGCTCATTATTCAGCGGCATCCACAATTGCTAGAAAATCGTCAGCTTTTAAGGATGCTCCACCAATCAAACCTCCGTCAATATCTTCTTTTGAAAAAAGACCTACTGCATTAGCAGGTTTAACGCTTCCACCGTAAAGAATAGAAATTTGAGATGCCACAGCTTCAGAACTCATAACACTAATTTCATTGCGAATATGCTTGTGCATTTCTTGTGCTTGTTCCGGACTAGCAGTTTCTCCAGTGCCTATTGCCCAAACAGGCTCATAAGCCAAAACCACATGATTCCAATCTGTTTCAGATAAATCAGATAAAACTGATTTAAGTTGAGACGAGACCACTTCAAAATGCGCATTAGACTTTCGTTCTTCTAACTGTTCGCCAAAGCAAAAAATAACTCGCATTTGTTGATCTAATGCTTTTCTTACTTTTTTAGCGATAATCTCATCGGTTTCAAGAAAGACATCTCTTCGCTCAGAATGCCCTAAAATAACGGTATCAATGCCGATCGACTGAAGCATTTCAGCAGAGATTTCTCCTGTAAAAGCTCCTGTAGTTTCAAAGTGCATGTTTTGGGCAGAAACATTAATTTTTGATGAATTCAACAATTCTTGTGATCGGTAGAGGTTTACATAAGCTGGTGCTATAATTACCTCTGTATTTGTTGTCGTATAATCAGATTGAAGCGCATTTATCAATTCTTCAGTTTCTTGAAGAGTTTTATTCATTTTCCAGTTTCCAGCTACAATTTTTTGTCTCATATTTTATTTAAATAAGTGGTTAAAGTCATTAAAGTGAACCTTGTTGGTAATTACGCCATTTTCTAAAAGCACAACAGCAGGATTTGAGCGAACTATTGTCTTAAGTGTTGTTTGGTCTGTAAAATACCAATCAAGAGATATATCGTATTTCAAATTGACAGATTCTGTTTCTTCTTTACTCGAAGCCGACATCCCAATAATCCTAAAGCCATTGACAGCAGCATTCTCTGTTAAAGTTTTTATTTGGGATAATCCCTTTTCTTTGGCCAAATAGAGATCATAAGAAACGATCAATATTACTTTTTCTTCCTCAAGAACCTCTGGAGTAATATCTACCCCATTTTTTTCAATTGAAAAGTCGTGAATAGGAGGCTCATATCCCTTTTGCACTAATTCTGTTTCAACATTACCAGTAAAAGTCCCTTCTACCTCAGGATAGCTTCCAGCAGTACTTATAATGGTATTTTTTCCATCAACTTCGAACTCCCAATTATAACTGTATATCGCCTTAGGAGCATCCTCAGGTACAATCATATTTTCATAGACATCTACACCAATTTTATAAGGTCGAAAATCAACCATTGGCAAGTGGTTTAAAACGTGATATGCCATTAAAACAGATAGAAATAGCGTTATTCCAGAGACAATTTGTTGGTACTTTAAATCCAATAAGGGCTGTATAAACTCCTGCTTCAGATATAGGAATACAATGAGAACTAAGAGTATAATATCTTTGATAAAAGATTCCCAAGGCGTAAGTTTTATAGCATCTCCGAAACATCCACAATCAGTAACCTTATTGAAATAGGCCGAATAGAATGTAAGAAAGGTGAAAAAGACAATCATGCCCAACAAACTGTACAACACCCATTTGGTCTGGTATCCTATGAGTAATAAAACACCTAGAACCACTTCTGTAATAACAATTACAACAGATAATGAGAGTGCAAGTGGGACTAAAAATGGTAAATTCAAAACGGCTTCTGAAAAGTATTCTTCGAGTTTAAACGAGAATCCAAGAGGGTCATTGAGTTTAATTAAGCCACTAATAATAAAAAGCAAGCCTACGAAACCTCTACTAATGTGTACGATAAGATTCATTTTCATTTCTTTAAATGTATAAGTGCAAAGACCGCATAGTTCAGCATGTCTTGATAATTGGCATCAATTCCTTCGCTCACCAAAGTTTGTCCTTGATTATCTTCAATTTGTTTTACCCTCAACAATTTTTGAATGATTAAATCTGTAAGTGAACTTACTCGCATATCTCTCCAAGCTTCCCCATAATCGTGATTTTTATCCATCATAAGTTGTTTACATTCTTTCACTTTTTGGGCGTATAAATCGCAAGCCTCCTTTTCATCTAAATCAGGTTGTTCTGCGACACCTTTTTCAATTTGAATTAAAGCCATCACTGCATAATTGATGATTCCTATGAATTCTGATTCTTGATTTTCTTGAATTTTTTGGACCTCATTGGTTTGCAGTCCCCTTATACGTTGAGCTTTGATGTAGATTTGATCGGTCAAAGACGGGAGTCTAAGAATACGCCAAGCTGTTCCATAATCCTTAGTTTTCTTTTCAAAAAGAGTTTGGCATTTTTTGATTACAAGGTCAAATTGACTTGAAGTATCACTCATCTACAGGTATTTATTCTAATTTTGTGCTACACCCTAAACGGGGTGCTCAAAGATACATAAAGCTATTTATTATGACCCTAAATTGTAAAGGTCAACTCATCGATCTCAGCATACCCAAAACAATGGGAATTATCAACTTAACTCCTGATTCATTTTACGATGGAGGAAAGTTAAAAGACGATAGAGACCTATTGAACAAAGTAGAGCAACATCTTGGAGACGGTGCTCAATTTATAGATGTTGGCGGATACAGTTCAAAACCAACTGCAGAAGATATAAGTCTTCAAGAAGAGTTCCGTCGCGTTATTAAAGCTGTGAAATTAATACAACATTCTTTTCCGAAAAGTTTAATTTCTGTGGATACCTTTAGGTCTGAAATTGCAGAGGCTGCAATAGAAAGTGGTGCGGCAATTATAAACGATATTTCTGCAGGACAGCTCGATTCAAAAATGCTTCCTCTTGTAGCCCGTCATGGAGTTTGTTATATAGGTATGCACATGAAAGGTTCACCTCAAAATATGCAAGAACAAACCAACTATAAAAATCTAATCACAGAAATCAAATATTATTTTTCAGCTCTAGAGGAGCAGGTTACAGAATTACAAATTCACGATTTGATTCTAGATGTTGGATTTGGATTTTCTAAAACACTTGAACAAAATTTTCAACTCTTAAACTCTCTGGAAGCATTTCATATATTCAAAAGGCCTATATTAGTGGGACTGAGCAGAAAATCAATGATTTACAAAACACTTCAGTTAGATGCAGAACAAGCCCTTAACGGAACATCTGCTCTTCATATGACGGCATTGAGTAAAGGCGCACACATTCTTAGGGTTCATGATGTTAAAGAAGCAGAGCAATGTATCGCTCTACATATGTGTTTGAAAGAAAATAAATAATACACCTTGGAGCAATTTAATTTTTTAGAATTTCAAATCACTGATTTTTTAGACATTGTCTTAGTAGCATTGCTTTTATTTTACGTGTATAAATTGGTTAAGGGGTCTGTGGCGATCAATATATTTATCGGATTGGTAATCGTTTGGCTCTTTTGGAATATCACCGAAATGATTGGAATGAAAATGATCAGCAGTATCGTTGGAGGTTTTATGCAGGTTGGATTCATTGTTCTGGTCGTGGTTTTTCAACAAGAAATCCGAAAGTTTTTGCTCGTACTAGGTTCAACAAATTTCGCCTCTAAAAGAAATTTGGTCAAATATTTCAAGTTTTTCAAGCAAACTGAACAAGAGAGCCGAACAGATATCTCAGCTCTCGTCTTAGCTTGCACTCGACTTGCACAAAAAAGAAATGGAGCGCTAATCGTCATCGAAAACAATAACTCCCTCAACTTTGTGAAAAATTCAGGGGATTTAATGAGCATTGAGGTTACTGCCGAAATAATTGAGAGTATTTTTTACAAAAACAGTCCCTTGCACGATGGAGCCATTATCGTTCAAGACAATGTAATTACAGCGACTAGAGTAATTTTACCTGTGAATAATGAACGTAAAATTCCTCTGCGTTTTGGTTTGAGACACAGAGCAGCTATTGGAATTTCTGAATCGACAGACGCGTTATGTCTCGTTGTGAGCGAAGAATCGGGCGAAATCAGCTATATAAAGAATAAAGAATTTGTGCCTTACAGCACTAAAGAAGAGCTCATTGAAAAAATAGAGGCCGATCTTACACTTTAACAGCCGCCTCTTTTTGTTCTTTCAAAAATTGCGCTTGATGCAACTCGTAATAATACCCTTTTTGAGCTAATAAATCTTTATGCGAGCCATATTCAACAATCTCTCCTGAGCTCATTACATAAATCACATCTGCAGATTGGATTGTCGCTAAGCGATGTGCAATTATAATTGAGGTTCTTCCTTCGGTTATTTTCATTGAAGCTTTTTGAATCAATTGCTCAGATTCAGAATCAATAGATGAAGTAGCCTCATCTAGGATTAAAATACTAGGGTCACTGACATACGCCCTTAAAAACGAAATCAATTGTCTTTGTCCACTCGATAACATACTACCCCGCTCTTTCACATTATAGGCATAGGTCTCAGGTAAGCGCTCAATAAATTCATCTACACCAATCTGTTTGGCTGCCTCTTTAATCTTTTCTAAACTAATGGATTCCTTTTTAAGGCTAATATTATTGGCTATGGTATCTGCAAATAAGAATACGTCTTGCAAGACCACAGCTACATTAGAGCGCAAAGAATCAAGGGTAAAGTCTTTAATATTGACCCCATCAATACTAATTTCTCCTGAATTAATATCGTAGAAACGATTCAGTAAATTTATGATTGTAGACTTTCCAGCACCTGTAGAGCCAACTATAGCAACTTTGCTACCTGGTTTTATTTTTAGAGATATGCCCTTTAAAACTTGTTCCCCTTCTACATAGCTAAAACGAACATCCTTAAATTCAATAGCACCTTTGAGGCGTGGGGCCAAAAAATTACCAGTATCATCGATTATACTCTCTGTATCAAGAATCGTAAAAACTCGAGAGGCTGCAACCATTCCCATTTGGAGTACATTAAACTTATCTGCTATATGTCTGAGAGGTCTAAAAAGCATCGAGGATAAAAGTATAAAGGTGAAAATGTCCCCATATTCTTCTGCTCGGATTCCACCGACATTTTGTAAGCCTCCATACCAAACAATCAGACCCGTGGTCGTCGAAGCAATGAGTTCAGCTAAAGCAAAAAATATGGAATTGTACCATACTGTTCTCAGCCAAGCGTTTTGATGCTTATCATTGATATTGATAAACCTTTGTTGTTCCTGATGAAAACGATTAAAGAGTTGAACAATTCGTATACCATTTAGGCGCTCTTGTACAAAAGCGTTGAGCTGAGCTACCTGACTTCTAACCTCTACAAAAGCGAGTTTCATAGCTTGTTGAAACCATTTTGTGGCAATTAGAAGTATAGGAAGCACTCCAAAAACGACTAGAGATAATCTAAAATTGAGATAAAGCATAACGCTTGCCACCACAAACATTTTTAACAAATCTGCTATTATAGTAAAAAAACCTTGAGAAAAAATTTCTCCGATTTTCTGCATATCAGAGACTGCACGAGTTACCAAAATTCCTATAGCGGAACGATCGAAATAGGTCATTTTAAACCGTAAAATCTTTTGGAAAAGTTGAATGCGCAGATCTCGGATAACCGATTCTCCCAATAAGTTCGCCGTGTAAGTAAAAATCAACTGAAAACTAACCTCACCTATGAGCACCAACAACATAGCCATGATGAGTTGAAATAGAAGCTCGGCATTTTTGTTAGTAATTGCATTGTCAATCAAAGCACCTACCAAGGATGGAGTCAAAACAGAAAAAGCTGAAATTAAAACCGCAGAAAGTCCGGATAGCGCAAAAACCAATCGATATTCGCGGGCACTACGAAAAATTCTGGCAAATAGTTTTCGGTCAAAGGCTTTGCCTATTTTTTTTTCTTCCTTCATAAGAACAAGTCCTCAGGGTACTCGATAGAAACCAAAGATAAGGCTTTTGCAGGGGCTGATGGTCCTGCCTCAGATCTGTTTTTAGAAGCCAAAACTTCACTCATTTGCGTATATGGATATTTATTTAGACCTATTTCCAATAGTGTGCCGACAATAGCTCTTACCATATTTCTAAGAAAACGATCAGCTGTTATTTCGAAAATCATTCCATGTTCTATTGAAATAAATCTCGCTGCAGTTATAGTACAAATAAACGTTTTTACATCAGTATTTGATTTCGAAAAACATTGAAAGTCTTTAGTACCTAGGAGCAAGTCACAGGCTTTTTGCATAGCATCTTTATCTAGTGGCTGAATAACGCTATGACTCAAGGGAAATTCAAAGACATCTTTTCGCTCAAAAATCTTGTAATGATAGGTTCTTGAAAGAGCATCAAATCGCGCATGAGCATCAGACTTTACACTCTTTAAAGACAGAATAGAAATATCGTTGGGAAGTAAACGATTCAATCTAAAAATTAAGTGTACTTCGTCTTCTATAAGATCTGCGTCAAAATGCGCAAACATTTGATGCGCATGCACACCAGTATCAGTTCTACCAGCACCTACAAGTTCAATTATACTCGATAATAGTGTTGTAAAGGACTCTTCTAAAACTTGTTGAACACTCAAAGCGTTTGATTGTCTTTGCCAACCGTGATAACCCGAACCCAAGTAGGATATTTCAACAAAATAGCGCAATATTCTTTTTTTTTAACTTCGAAGCAAATATAAACATTTGACCATGCGCATTACCTTGCTTTCAGATACACACGGCTATCTTGATACAGGCATTATAAAACACCTAGAATCAGCTGATGAAATTTGGCATGCAGGAGATGTGGGCAGCACAGAACTCATTGAAAAAATGGAGCGGATAAATCCATTGAGAGGAGTGTATGGAAATATTGACGGATCAGAAATTCGAGCACATCTACCTTTAAATCAAATTTTCGAAATTCAAGGCGTAAAGATTTTTATAACTCATATTGGTGGGTATCCAAAGCGATATACCGCAAGAGTAAAAGAAGAACTCAAGACCAATTCGTATGATCTATTCATTTCAGGACATTCGCATATTTTAAAGGTGATGTTTGACAAACAACATCAGCTACTTCATATGAATCCTGGGGCTTCAGGAAGACATGGGTTTCATCAAATTAGAACCCTGCTTAAATTTGAAATAAATCGTGCTAAAATTGAAAATTTGCAGGTTATAGAACTCGGTAAAAGATCAAAAGAATGAAAAAAATGAAAAAAATAATTGTAATTATATGTTTTGGCATATTCAGTATTAGTTCAGGTCAAAATGACATTGAACTCGTTGTATTAGGGATTGCTCAAGACGGGGGAAGTCCACATATCAACTGCTATAAGGAATGTTGCAGTTCTCTGAGAGAAAAAGGACTCAAAAATCAAGTGGTCTCTCTAGGTCTTCAAATTCATACTAAAAAAAAGACCTATATGTTTGATGCCACCCCAGATTTACCCAACCAAATGGCTATGCTCACCCAAAATAACGCCTATTCCCTTGAAGGTATTTTTATCACACATGCACACATAGGACATTACACTGGATTACAATTCTTAGGAAGAGAGGCTATGGGAGCCAAAGAACAAGTAGTTTACACACTTCCCAAAATGACTGATTTTTTAACTAATAACGGTCCATGGAGCCAATTAGTCCAGCTTAAAAATATTTTACTAGAACCTATTTCGTTCGATCATAAAATAAAATTAGAGGGCGAAATTGAGGTCAAAGCGATTCAAGTTGTGCATCGTAACGAATATTCAGAAACAGCTGCCTATAGTATTGAGTCTAAAAACAAGAAAGCACTATTTATTCCAGATATTGATAAATGGTATTTATGGGACAAATCCATTATAGATGAGATTAAAAAAGTCGATTATGCATTTATCGATGCCTCTTTTTTTGATGAAAATGAAGTCAACTACAGAGCAATTTCAGAAATTCCACATCCATTTGTCATCGAATCTTTAGCTCTTTTTAAATCACAATCAAAAGCTTTTAAAGACAAGATCTATTTCATCCATTTAAATCATACAAATCCCCTTTTTAATTCAAATTCATCAGCTTATAAGTCGGTTGTTGAGCAAGGATACCATATCGCAAGTGAAGGCATGCGTCTAAAAATGTAAAAATCCCGAATAAATCGGGATTTTACGCACTAATACTACTAGGATATAGGTTTATCGTATTCGATCCACAGATTTTACGAGGTCCTCATCCTTTTTAATTGCTCGATTAGCTAGAACCAATAGAACGATAGAAACAATCGGAACAAAGGCCCCAATACCCTTCTCAGAAGAAAGCTCTCCTCCAGGCATACTTAGTGCACGATATACAAAAAATCCTAGTAAAAAAAATTGAATCAATACTGCTACTCTATTTAGCACAAATTGATTTTGTCTGTTCTTATATTGAAAAATAGCCACTACAACAATCAAAATGTTCAAAATTGATTCGAAGAAGACTAATCCACTGTCTTTACCCAATAAAATAACACCATTAACATCTTTCCCTATTTGAAATACGAACAATAGACATAGCGCTAACAACACTACCGTACTCATATAAAGAGTTTGAATTCTCTGCCACATATGCGTTTAAACAATTAAGAAAGACAAATGTAGATACTTTTAATCATTTTTTGAAAACGAATTAAATTATTTGTATACTTGCAACGACTTAAGGCCATACTAAATGGCTTTGCTCGAAGTCGTCAATCTTCCTAGAAAAAAAGAATTCAATTATAATGTTCGAAATCGCTGAACTCAAAGCTAAAAAGCTTGTAGAATTACATGAAATTGCAAAGGACTTAAATGTCTCTAAATTTAAAAGTCTAAAAAAACTAGACTTAATTTATCAAATCTTAGACCTACAAGCGGCGAAGCCTAAAGAAGGTAAAGCTCCCAAAGAAAAAAAAGAAGATTCTCCTAAAAGCAGTCATTCCAAAGAGAGTAATCCGCGTCAAAAAAGACCTCGAAAGGGAAACAACCATGAGACTTCCAAAAATCAGTCTCAAGAAGCTAATAATAAGCCCGTAAAAGAAGTGACTGAACAAAAAGATAATCAGCGCAACAACAACAACAACAACAACAACAACAACAACAACAACAACAACAACAACAACA
>MDTC01035830.1_pt1 | contig 116275 bp, 94 predicted proteins | sample 811181 | NCBI WGS metagenome assembly MDTC01 (sample SAMN05326644, study PRJNA326480) | marine metagenome | isolation source: seawater | place: Pacific Ocean: North | collected 2011
GCAATATCTATTGAAAGATTCCATGGAAGCATGGGTCTGATAGAAAGGAATTTAGATGGAGGAGTGCGATTGATTTGCAAATGTTGACTTCATTAAATCAGGGCGCGTTTGCGTGATGAGGCCTTTGAGCATGAGGAGTCAATATCTCTAACAAATGGGTTGGCCCATGCGGGTGACACCGGGCTCGAACTTCAATCGGCCACTCAAGGACTCGTCACAGACCAAAATAACCGTAGATCCCATTTGAAAAATTCCAGCCTCATCACCGGCATTCACGGTCACGGGACTTTCAAAAGAAAAATCTTTCGACTTTCGATCCCCGTTCAAATTGGTTTGCAGATCTGGAACAAAGGGCGTGGTGATGTGACCCACATTGGTCGCCCCCACCATCACCAAAAACATCACCCCTTGGGTGGTGCGAAGTTCAAACACCAAGCGTTCGTTCAAGCAAAAAAGATTTTTGACGTTTTGAACACTCCACTCATTCACCGGCCAAAGCTTTCCCACCAAGTGGCGAACCTTCACCAAATTCCCTGACAGCGGAAAATGCACCCGGTGGTAATCCGTGGGGCACAAATAATAAGTGGCAAAAGATCCTTTCGAAAAATCTTTTCCCAACTCTTCCCCCACCAACTCACTTGCTGAATAGCTCCAACCTTTCACCTGTGTGAGCTGCAAACCATCCAATGCCCCACACTGAGTGATCACCGCATCACAGGGATGCACCTGACCTGATAAAATGGGCCTCAAGCCCGGTTTCAAGTGCCGGGTAAATAGATCATTCAAGCTTCGATACTCTTCCAAAGGCTTTTCCGCCTCGGCCATATTCAACTTGTAGCGACCCACGAACCATCTTTTCATCCACTCGATGAGGGGCCGGGGAGATTCCCAGTGCTCCATCCACCCAAGGAATCGACTCAATAGCTCTTTTGGTAGGAGTAAAAACAGTAAATACTTCATATGAGGCCTTATTCTTCGTGACCCCCGCCTGTGGGTCAAATATTTTGAAGCTTTATGAGTCGGAAAATCACAAATCTCGAGTTGGAATTGGATCAGGATCTGGAAGAGCAGCTGCAATGGCTGGCTCCCAACTTCTCTCATTATGAAATTTTAAAAAAGTCCGTGGATGCCCGTCGAGGTCGCCCAAAGTTCATCTATTCCGTGGAGGTTTTTGAACAGGGGGAATCTGTTCCTCAAAAGCATTTTGAATTGGACCGACTTTCAAAATTTTCCTCCGCACCCGTTTGTATCGTAGGAGCCGGCCCAGCAGGACTTTTCGCGGCCTTGCGACTGCTCGAACGGGGAATTCCTTGCCGCATGTTTGAGCAAGGAGAGCCCACCGAAAAGCGCATCTTTTCCATCACAAAATTTTGGCGAAATGGCACTTTGAACGAGCGCTCCAATGTGGGTTTTGGCGAAGGGGGTGCCGGGCTTTTTTCTGATGGCAAGTTGATCACACGGATCAAATCTCCTCACATTCCCTATGTGATGAGACGGCTTGTGGAGTGTGGAGCTCCAGAAGAAATCGAGTATCTTTCAAATCCCCATGTGGGCTCCGATAAAATTCGTAGGGTCATTCCTGTGCTTCGAAAAAGGCTTCTTGAGTTGGGTCTAGATCTGCGTTTCAACACCAAGGTTACTAGACTTAAATTATCAAACGGAAAAGTTTCTGGTTTAGAGTTGGAAAGCGGCGAAATCATTGACTGCGAGCATTTGATTTTAGCCACCGGACACTCCAGCGATATTTTTTCAGAGCTTCATGCAAAAGAAGTTAAAATGGAAGGCAAGTCCTTTGCGGTGGGACTTCGCATGGAGCACCCGCAAACAGAAATCAATCGAATGCAATACCGCGAATACGCCGAACATCCAAAACTTGGGTCCGCCAATTACAAACTGGCCTACACCAAAAAGCCCGAAGGACTTGGAGTTTACAGCTTTTGCATGTGCCCGGGTGGATATGTTTTGTCCTCTGGAACTGAAAAAGATGGACTGGTTTCTAACGGCATGAGCAACTTCAACCGCAACTCCCCGTTTGCCAATGCCGCCATTGTGTTGTCGGTGGATTTTGAAAAGAATTTTTCTGGCGATCTTTTTGGAGGCATGAAGTACCGACGAAGTTTGGAGCAACGTGCGTTTCAAATGGTTGGGGAAAATGGCGGAACCAAAGAACTCCCTGCTCAAAAACTTTTTGATTTTCTTGAAGGGTCTCAATCGCGGGAAATCGCAAAAACCTCGTCTCCTTCGGGAGCGATTCGCGCGCCTTTGCATGAACTGTTTGATGGAAAGTTTCATGGGTTGTTTCGTGAAGCTTTGGAAAAATTCAACCGCCAAATGAAGGGCTTTGTGTCTGAGAATGCCGTGTTGTTTGGAGTGGAAACGCGGACGTCATGCCCAATTCGCATTCCCCGCGGCGAGGACATGCAGTCTTTGTCTCATCAAGGCCTGTATCCTACCGGTGAGGGCGCGGGCTACGCCGGCGGCATCACTTCCGCCGCCTGCGATGGCATCCGCGTCGCCGATGCCATTTATGAATCCGCACGAAGCCAGACCAGGGTTTAAGGTTTCACTTATTCACAAGAAACTGCGATCCAAATAGGACTGATTCCATTTCCAAGCGCCTGAGAAGATTAACTCCCTAAGCTTCTACCTGATCTTCAGGAGTGGTGGGTTCTTCCACAGAAGCGGACTCTTCGTCTTCCACCATGTCTTCTTGGATCTCACCTTCAAACAAAGCTTCAGTAGCTTCAGAAGACACATCAGCATCTTCAGCATCTTCAACAGTTTCTACGGTTTCTACGGTCTCGACCGTCTCTTCATCACCCGCAGCTTCCAAGACTTCATTCACCTCAGCCGCATCTGAATCTGCTTGCTTTAAGCTTTCTTCAAAGCGCTCAAGCCAACGCAAATCCTTGTCTTGAACTTCATCACCCAGGGCAATGGCATCGCGGATGTCACGGGCACGCTCTTTGTCACGGGCCAGTTTTTGCCGCTCTTTCTCCCGTTCGAAAAAGTCCGTGGTGGTGGTGATGTTCTCAAGCTGACCTGTAATTTTCATCAACTCGTCTTCACCTTCTGAATAGGTGGCACCCACTTCTTGAGAAAGACCTTCTGTCAAATCACCCAAAGTTTCCTTTTCCTCTTCTTCGCCAATCCCTTCAGGAATCAACTGATCAATCTCATGAAGAGAAGGAAGTTCTTTGATGTTTCTCAAACCAAAAATTTCTAAAAACTTTTTTGTGCTTTGGTAATACATGGGGCGACCGGGAAGCTCGCTCTTCTCGCCAAAAGCCACCAAACCTTTTTCCATAAGTGCGCGAAGCAAATGCCCGCTTTCCACACCACGAATTTGATCAATCTCTGATTTGGTCAAAGGCTGCTTGTAAGCCACAATGGACATCACTTCCAAAGCCGGACCAGAAAGCTTAAACGGTCGAGCCTTCATCCCTTGTCGAAGAAAGGTCACATTGTCACTTTTGGTGCGCAGCTGATAACCGCCGCTCACTTCTTCCAAAGTGAAACCTCTGCGTGCACTGGCGTAATCCGACATCAATGCTTCCAAAGCAGCCTTGATTTGCCGTGACTTCACATTGGTCCCTTTAAAGCTGGCCTTCATGGCCGCCAAACTCACAGGACGATCTGTTGCAAACAACATGCTCTCAATGATCGAGGCCAATTGGTCATCATCGATAAATTGAACATCTTCGATCTCTGCAGATTCAAAACTCTCAAGTTCTGATCCGGTCACTTCCACTTCGGGTGCAGATTCTGAATCTTCCTGAGCCAAAAGCTCTTCTTCGGAAATTTCTTCTTCCTCGGGAGTTTGCTCTTCACCCACTAGTTCTTCGGTCTCTTCAAAATCCATTTGAGCCATTTCGAATGATTCAGCATCTTCATCTTCGTCGTCAAAAAGCCCAGTTTCACTCAAAGCACGAGTGACCAAATCCGAAAGCCCCGCTTTTACATCGGTAACCGGAGATTCAGTAACGGGAGATTCGGAAGAATCCTCGTCTTCGGAGGATGATGCCTGAAGCTCAATCTCTTCAACCTCTTCGGAAATTACGGGAGTTTGCTCCTCCGCAACCTGAAGTTCTGGAGTGTTGTTCTTTTGCTTCTTTTTATTCTTGTTTTTTTTCTTCGCCATGACTCATTCACCCTTTTTAAGCTTCAACTTCAGGATCTTTATTTTCTTCCAGTGCTACAGTTTCTTCCACGATTTCTTCGGAAGCGGCTTGCTCCGGAGAATCTTCAATAAACGTCAAATTGTGAATGGCTTCCGTATCTGGAACTTCCACCAAATTTTCGCCCATCTCCATGCGCCGCTCTTCTTCCATGATTTCTTCGTCCGAGGCGCCTTCAGTCTCCATGTACTCCAAAGACTCTTCCAAATTCATTTGGGCGTCTTCAGAATCCCCTTGGACAGGCTCGGATTCCTTCAAGCTGACACTTTTATGAATGATGGCTTCTGCAGCGGCTTCGGCATTGACGTTTTCATAGCCCTCGACCTGAGAGACCACATCTTTTTCGATGATCTTTTTGGTCTCCACATGAATCTCTGTTAGGGCTTCTGATTGAAACAAAGAAACAAAACCAATTTTAGCAAGCTCCAGCAAAGACAAGAATGTCACCAGTACAATGTTTGAATCTTCTCGATCTTTTTCAGTGATCAACTCACTGAAACGCCGACGTTGCCCCAAAACCAAACGCTCTTTGATTTCTAAAATTCGCTCGGCAATGCTTTTCAACTCCCCCGCCACTCGGTGAACGGTTTTCTTCATGGATCGAACCACTTGGCGATAGGACTTGATCAAAGAAAACAGCGGGTTTTCTTCGGTAATGATTTCGCCCTCGCCCAAAGGATCCAGAGCGGTCTTCTCTCCACGGGCAAAAACATCGCGACCCAGAAGCGGACGCTCGTACAGCTCTTTGGAAAGCTTTTGAAACTTTTGGTATTCGATAAGACGTTGAACCAATTCTTTTCGAGGATCTTGAGCTTCCTCTTCGCCCTCGCCCGCACCGTCATGATTGGGAAGAAGCATCTTGGATTTGATTTGAATCAAGGTGGCTGCCATCGCCACAAACTCACCCGCCACTTCCAAGTCCAACTTCTTCATGGCCTTGATGTATTCCAAATACTGCTTGGTGATGTGGTTGATGTTGATGTCAAAGATATCCATCTCTTGCTCTCGAATCAGATACAAAAGCAAGGCTAACGGACCTTCAAAACGCTCTAAATGGACAGTTAATGCCAACGTGACTCCCCGGCTCAAAATCCCATTCCAACAAGACATTGGGCCTGAGATCAACCCCTTTTTAAGGCTTCAGCGGGAGATTAAAGAAAATGGCTTAAGCTCGCGGAAAAACTGATCAATACCTGTGCAACAGCATAGACCGGAATGGCCAAAAACCGAAAGCCGCCCAGTAAAAATGCAACCAACAAAACCATGGATAGAGTCCCTTGGTTCATCTCGAGCCAGCGGTTCCATTGATGGGGCAAAAAGCGCGCAAAGACCTTTCCTCCATCTAAGGGATGAAGAGGGATCAAATTAAAGAAGGCCAGGAACAGATTGATCAGAATAAAGGCCTCGAGCATCTTGTGAAGACTGGCTCCGGAATTGCCGGCGTAGCCCGAGAAAATAAAGACCAGCAAAAAGGACCCCACCACTGCCAAAAACAGGTTGGAGAGAGGGCCCGCAAGGGCGATCCAAAACATATCTGTTCGAGGGTTTTTCAGGTTTCGAGAGTCTACGGGAACCGGCTTGGCCCACCCGAAAAAGGGCATGGCAAAAAAGATCGCCATCAAAGGCAAAATGTAAGTTCCCAGAATGTCGGCGTGGGAGGTGGGATTGAGGGTCAACCGGCCCTGGCTTTCGGCTGTATTGTCGCCAAAATGTTTGGCCACCATGCCGTGAGCGAACTCGTGAAAACTCAAGGCAAACAAAAAAGGTATAAAATAGATTCCAATGCGGTAGCCCACTTCGAGCAGATTCAAATCACCCATGGGACGACACTAGCCCAATTTGGGCGGAGAGGAAATGAGATTTCCAGGCTTTTGGAGGGCTAGACTCTGAAAAGCCAGCCTAGCGTCCTTTCTTTTGCTTTTCTACAATAGAGGGATGGCTGCAAATGACACCAAAGTAATATTCGATAACATCCACGGCTACATCACCCTCAATCGGGTGGAAAGTCGCATTTTAGAAACTCTTTACTACCAACGTTTGCGGTGGATTCGGCAGTTGGGGTTTAGCTTTTACATCTTCCCGGGGGCCACTCACACCCGTCACGCCCATGCCTTAGGTGTTTCTCACATTATGGATCGGGTTTTAAAGAGCATTGGCCTGGCCACCACCGAAGAGAAACTTTTTAATCCTAAGATTCAAGATGAACGCACTGTCTTTCATCGCACCATGAGACTTGCAGCCATGCTTCACGATGTGGGGACCTTCCCCTTTTCGCACTCTGTGGAGATGGGCTACATCAATCACTACAAAAAGAAGCTTCGCCACAGAAAGCCCAAATACAAAGCCAACCACGAGGTTTTGGGTCGCAATCTGATTGAGAACACCAACTTTGAAGGTGGGATTACAAAAATTTTGATTGAAGAAGGGATTGATCCCAAGGTTTTGTCCGACATCATCTCGGGCGAGTCTAAAAATGTTTTGGCCAACCAGCTGATGCATGCGGATGTGGATGCGGATCGCATGGACTACCTGATTCGCGACGCAAAACATACGGGGGTCAATATTGGCTTGTTCGATCTGGATTTTTTGGTTCGAAACTTACGCACTTTCGAAGATCCCGACGACAAGAACCAATACCTTTGCATTTCCGAAGATGGTTTGAATGTGGTGGATTCATTTTTGGTCAGCCGCTATTTTTGGTACTCTCAAATCATTCACGAAGGAACCGGATATAAGTTTGATCTGTTGGCTGCAAAAATTTGCGAATACTTTTTAGAGAACGGATTGATTTACTCGTTTGATGATTTGATCGAAAAATTAGTTCCAGACCCTTACAAGTACTTCACCTTTGATGACAACTATTTCGTCGGCAAACTTCATGAGTATTTGGATGGCCGCGGATCTCACCCGATGATTCGAGATCTGACAGAGATGTTGGCGCGACGGCAACCTCCTGCGCAGATTCGTATCAAGCCCTTCACCTCCAGCGTGGTGGAAAGCGAAGAGCATCGGGCGACATTGGTGAGTCAATGTGAAAAGGCTGTGGAGTGGCTGGAAGAAGAGTTGAAGCGACTGGATCCCAACGCCTGGATGATTGCAGACATTCCATCAAAAGATGTGATGTTTACGAAAAGTGCTCAGAACTTAAAAAAGGAAACGCACATCAACCCTTTGAAGTCGCGAGATTCGGTGAAAGTTTTAACTCGGGATGGGCAGTTGAAACTTTTGGTGGAGTCCTCCAACTCGTTGATGAAAATTTTAAGCCAGTACCGAAATTTTATTCCTCGAGTTTACGTCAGTCCGAAGACTTACGAATTGCTTCAGCGCAAAGGCATCTTCGATGCCCTCCGCCAGCAATCCTTCTAGTTGGCAGGTGCATGGCACCTAAACGTCCAAAACCTAAAGGGTGAGGAAGATGGATTCCTCTTCGAAGGCAAAAGGGGGCGCTTGGGCCGACGGGCCTGTGCAAAAGAATTTTCGATCAATCTGCCGCTTCATCGTGGCTTCGCAAAGTTCGCGAAGCTCCGCGCTTTCTCGCCCCAATTCATAAACGAAACTTAAAGAGGCCACGCGAGCCAACTTCTCCACCGCTTCCCGAGCCAAGCGTTGTTGAGACGATACATCTCTCAATGACAAGTCCTTTAGGTATTCCGCCAATTCTTTTTGAAGCTTCTGCAGTTGCTGATGGCCAACGCCTTTTGAATCTTTCAAACAGGCGGTCAAGCGAGCAAACAAAGCCTCTGCGCCCTCTTTCTTTAAAGACCGCAAGAGATCTAACGACTGAATGTGCGTGGTCCCTTCCCAAATGGGCAGAACTTGAGCGTCTCTCATCAAACGGGGCAAAATGTGATCCTCGATGTAAGCATTCCCACCGATCAACTCCATGGCTTCCGCAGAGGCATGCACGGAAAACTTTCCTGTGATGGCCTTGCAAATGGGAGTCAATGCACGAGCAACTTTATGGGACGCCTCATCTCCACACTCCCCTTTGTCCAAAGCTCGTATGGTTTGAAACAAAAGTGTGTGAAGCAAAACATATTCACTGACCAAATCTGAGTAACTGCTTCTCCAGAGAGGAAGTTCGGAAAGAGTTTTGCCAAAAGCTGTGCGCGCCTTGCCAAAATACAGAGCTTCTAAAAGAGAGCGTCTGGCAATGGAAATGCTCGACACCGAATTGTAGAGCCGAGACATGTTCACCATTTCGGCCATCATTTTAAAACCTTTGCCAAACCCTGCGAGCAAATGAACATAAGCCCCATTGAAAACAACCTCACCGGAGGCCATGGATCGCACCCCCAGTTTGGACTTCAATCGATTCACCTGCCAATTTCGCCAATTTTCTTTGGGAGTTTCTCGAAGAAGCAGGAACAGCCCAAGACCTTTGGTTCCATGCTTCAGATCCCCCTCTTCCCCGGGCAATCGAGCCAACACCAATGCGGCTTGAGCATCCACATTGGAGCAAAACCACTTTTCGCCAAAAATTTTCCACCCGTCCTTGGTTTGCTCGGATCTGAGAATGTTTGCGCCCACATCCGAGCCCCCCTGAATTTCAGTAAGGAACATGGCTCCCTGCCACTGATCTTTGAGCTTCTCAGCAGCCAAATGTTTTAAAACCTCTTTCACTTCTGGGGATTGTTCGTGTTTTTCCAAAACGTAACCCAAAGCATCGGTCATGCAAATGGGACAAAAAATTCCGGTTTCTGTTTGGGCGAAATAAGAACCTATGGCAAACCCGAGCTGATGACGATAGCTTCGATCTTTGTCGATCATGGGACTTTGATATTTTTTAGAAACAATTCCTTTGCCGTACGAAAGCTCCTCCAGAATTTGATGGGAGTGATGATATTTTATTTTGTCGACGCGCAATCCCTGTTCATCGAAGGAAATCAATTCAGGCTCATTCAAATCCGCCTCTTTTGAAAATGGAGTGGCTTTTGCTCCCGCCTCACCCATCGCTTCAAACTGACTTTTGTATTTTTCAAAAATTTCCTTCCCAAAAAAGTGACGAAAGAATTTTTGACCGAAAGAGTCTTCTTCAAAGAGATTTTTAAATTGTGGAAGAGGAAGTCTGTTTGAATCGCTCATCTCTCGCCTCCTAGAAACTTGAATTGATTGTCCCCATTCAAAGACGCAGTTTCAAGAGGCAATATTCCTTTAAGCTTTTCCGGAGAGAGACTTTACTTTGTCAGCAATTTCTTTCAAAGAGCTGCCTGGTCCAAATACCGCAGCCACTCCTTGAGAGGAAAGAGATTTTGCATCTTCATCGGGAATGATTCCGCCAACGAAAATGGGCCGGTCTTCTTGCTTTTCTTTCAGAAGTTTTTGAATGGCTGTAACCAATGGAAGGTGGGCTCCAGATAAAATCGAAAGACCAATGACATCCACGTCTTCCTGAATGGCCGCGGCAACCACCATTTCTGGGGTTTGATGAAGGCCTGTATAGATCACTTCAAATCCTGCGTCTCGAAGACCACGGGCCACAACTTTTGCGCCTCGGTCATGCCCGTCTAAACCTGGTTTTGCAATCAGCACTCGAATCATGAAGTCGATCATAAAGGTGCTCTGATGGAATGACCAGCTTCAATCCTCGCCCCTTGACACACCGATTACAGAAAAAGGTGCCAGGCACCAAAATCTGCACCCGCCGCGTTAAGGCGCAAGAACAAAGCAAAAAGGAAGGATTGGAGGCGTTAGTAGACTTCGTGGGGCCAGAGGTTGTCCGGCAGCTGAATCTGCAACTGATCCCGAGGACCGACCACACAGTATTGGGAATTGAGAACCCAACACTTCTCCGTGCTCACCTCCATGCCTTTCACCTCTGCAGGGAGATCCTGCACCCGAATCACGAATTGAGCTTGCTCTGGAGAAATTTCTTTCAACTGCTCCCTTGTGGCCGGCCGAAGATCAATGCCCCCATAAAATTTGAACTCTTGAAAGATCGACATGTCTTCATCGTAATAGCCCAAAAAATATACAGGCATTTCGTGAATCCCTTGCAGAAATTTGACCTGATTCACCACATTGGTCACTCGCTTGTGACGCCCACCCGTTGTCTTTAACGGCAATGCCACCATCATAAGGACCGCCACCAAGCCCAAGCGAAACATTCCTTTGGACCAATCCCAGTTTCGACTCCCCAGCCACCAATAAAGCCCCACGGACGAAAACAAAGCGTAAAAAGGCAAGGCCGGCAAAGTGTAGTATCCCAATTTGAAAGAAAACAAAGACAAGGGACCTAAAATAGAAACCACCATGACCAAAAATAGCCACACTTTTTGTCGCTGCCCTTTTTCGAAAAATTCTTTTTTGCTCACCAAAATAAAGAGGGAAAATAAAAACAAAAGAAACACATGGGGCTGCTTCACAATCATCTCTTGGGCATAGAACAAATAATCCGCAAGTGTGGGAACGGTGGTGTCCAGATAGGATTTTTTCGCCGTATAAAAAACCGTGTAGTAATCCCGACCATCAAATCGAAGCGCTGGCAAAAAAGGCAAAGCTAAAAATCCAACGGTTAAAATCAAAGTTCCAAAAAACTCTTTTGACCTCATCCATTGAAACTTTAAAAATATCAGCGACCAAATCCCCACTGCCAAAGGAAACCCAAAAGCCACGGGGCCTTTGGAAAAAACTCCCAATGCAAAAAACGGAGCCACGGCCAGTAGATACAAAGGCTGCTTGAAGGATTTTAAAAAGAAATAAGTGCAGGCCAAATACGACATCGTTAAGGGAACATCGTGCTTGATCGCCCCACTCCATTTGGTAGCACCAAAACAAAGGGCAAATACAATCAAGGTGATGTACCCGTAAGTTCTTCCGAAAATTTGCCTTGCGATTCCAAACAAAAACAAAAGAGACGCAAAAGAGCAGATCATAAAATACAAACGGGCAATGAAGTCCGAAACTCCAAAAAGCGACATCAGTCCGCCCATGATCCAATAGTCTAAGGGAAAGTGATCGAAGACCTCATTGGCAAAAAACGGATTGATGTAAAAGTGAAAGAAATCACCTTTCTCTGCGATGTTTCGAGCAACGGCACTGTACCACGTTGCATCAATGTGCCCGCCTGGCTCCCACTTTTTAAGAAAGACCAAAACAAATGCAAAGAGCAAAAGCCCACGCTCGTTTTTCATCCATTCCCAAAGACATTTTAAAGACAGGTTCTTCGCTGCGGTCATCCGACGGTCCTCTCGATGCATCCAAATTTTTGTAAAATGAAAGGCTCCACGCGCTTCCCGCGAGCCTTGTTGAAAACTCCAATAGATTTTGCAGAAAGAAAAATAAAAAAGTTGGAAAAGCTTCCACCCTTACCCTTTTGACACGGAGGGTGCAGATTTTGGTACCTGGCACCTTTTTCTGTAATCGGTGTGTCATAGGGAATTGGACGAGGGGGAATTTGGGTCTGGCCAATCCTTGAGCACCGCTTTAAGGTGCAGCTGAACGAAAAAGGAGACCGCACATTGAAGTTGGGAGTGATTGGGACCGGACATGTTGGACTTGTTGTGGCCGCAGCATTGGCCGAGCTCGGACACGAGGTTCACTGCACCGATGCCAACACTGAACTCTTAAACAATTTAGAAAAAGGGATTTTGCCCTTCTTTGAGCCCGGCTTAAAGGAACTCTTTGAGCGCAATCGAAAGCGCATTCACTGCCACTCAAACATTCAGGCCGTGGTCTCACCTTCCACCGCCCTCTTCCTTGCCGTCGGCACTCCCGAAACCACTGAGGGAACTTCAAACTTGGATGCTCTTTGGAAGGCTCTACAAGAGGTCTGCGCCACCGCTTCAGAAAAGAAACATCTTATTTTAAAAAGCACCGTTCCCGCCGGAACCGCCCATCGCGCAAAAAATCTGATCAAAGAGCACTCACAAATCGCCCACAGCATCATCAGCAACCCTGAATTTCTGCGCCAAGGTGAGGCCATTGAAGACTTCCTCCGCCCCGATCGAATTGTGGTGGGACACTCCACTCTTGAAGAGCGTGAAGTGATGGAAAAGATCTACGAACCTCTTCTTAAGAACTCCTCGCCTAAAATTTTATTCATGGACAACGTCTCTGCGGAACTTGTGAAATACAGCGCCAACTCTTTTTTGGCTCTGAAAATTTCATTCATCAATGAAATGGCCCTTTTGTGCGAACGCTTGGGAGCAAACATTGAGCAGGTTCGCGAGGGACTTACCTCCGATCACCGAATCAATCCTCACTTTTTCACTCCGGGCTTAGGATATGGAGGCTCGTGCTTTCCGAAAGATGTGCGCGCCCTCACAGAAACTGCCAAAGATTTGGGCTTTGATCTGTTCACCATAGAGTCTGCGGAAAAGGTCAACAATCGCCAAAAAGATCTGTTCTTTGAGAAAATCAAAACTCAATTGGGAAGTCTCAACAAGAAGCGCATTGGCGTTTGGGGATTGTCCTACAAACCGGGCACCGACGACCTTCGACGGGCCCCTTCGGTCGAGATTCTTCAAAAACTTTACTCTGAAGGAGCTCAGGTTCAGGCCTACGATCCTGTGGCTATGGAAAACGCAAAACAAGCTTTGAAAGATCAATTCACGCCATGTGAATCTAAAGAAGCCGCCTGCGAAGGCGCTGACGCTCTGCTGATATTTACAGAGTGGCCCGAGTTTCACACCTTACAGCTAGAGCAACTCAAAACTCTCATGCGAGGAAATCTCATCGTCGATGGAAGAAACCTGTTTGACGTGCAAAAAATGAAATCCCTGGGATTTAACTACCTGAGTGTGGGACGCGTAAGCTCCTTAAAAATTTGACTTTTTAGCCCCTCAAAGACTACTTTTTGAAAACACTTTTGGAACAAAAATATTAACCCCATCAGGAGAGACTCATTCCATGTCCGATTCATTTTCAGCACTTACAATTCTTCAAGACGATGAACAGGCCTTTCGCGAAGCAGTTCGCGAGTTTGCTGAAGGCGAGATCAAGCCTAAAGTTTTAGAAATGGATGAAAAAGCCCAAATGGATCCAGGCCTGATCAAGCAATATTTTGAAATGGGTTTGATGGGAATTGAAACTCCCGAACAGTACGGCGGCGCCGGAGGATCTTTCACCATGGCTTGCTTGGCTGTGGAAGAATTGGGCCGCGTGGATGGCTCGGTCAGTGTGATGGTTGATGTTCAAAACACCTTGGTCACCAATGCCTTTTTGAAATGGGCCAACGAAGATCAAAAGAAAAAGTATTTGCCCAAAATGGCAAGTGAGTGGGTGGGCGCCTACGCATTGAGTGAAAGTGGATCTGGATCCGATGCCTTCGCTTTGAAATTGAAAGCCGAAGACAAGGGCGACAAATTTGTCTTAAACGGTCACAAACTTTGGATCACCAATGCCAACGAAGCCAATTTGTTTTTGGTATTTGCCAACATTGATCCTTCTCAAGGTTACAAGGGTATCACTGGTTTTATCGTGGAAAGAGATTTTCCTGGATTCAGCGTAGGCAAAAAGGAAGACAAACTTGGAATTCGTGCTTCTTCCACCTGCGAGTTGATTTTTGAAAACTGTGAAGTTCCCAAAGAAAATGTCATCGGCGAAGTGGGCAAAGGTTATAAAATTGCCATTGAAACTTTGAACGAAGGACGCATTGGAATTGGCGCTCAAATGTTAGGTATTTCTCAAGGGGCTTATGATGCCACTTTGGAATATATCAAAACCAGAGAACAGTTTGGAAAGTCCTTGTCTCATTTTCAAGGGGTTCAATTTCAACTTTCTGAAATGCGATGCCTTCTTGAAAGCACCCGTCTACATGTGTACAACGCCGCTCGTTTGAAAGACATGGGACGAGATTTCGTAAAAGATGCGGCCATGGCCAAATTGATCGCTTCTCGAAATGCCGAAAAAATTGCCTCTATGGCGGTGGATCTTTTTGGTGGAAATGGCTTCACCAAGGAGTATCCCATTGAGAAATTCTACCGAGATGCAAAGATCGGTCAAATTTACGAAGGCACCAGCAACATGCAACTTCAAACCATTGCAAAAATGGAATTGAACTCTTGAGTGCTCAAGAAAAGAAAGTTTTTTTAACGGGAGCCACTGGCGGAATTGGCTCCCATGTCTCCCGGAGTTTACTGGCTGCGGGATTTAAAGTTGCCGCTTTGGCGCGACCCGAGTCCACAGAAAAACTCACCCCAGGATTGACCCCCATCGAGGGAAGCTTGACGGATGTGGAAGGGTTTTCAAAATCCTTTCTGGATTTTCAACCAGACATCCTTCTTCACTTGGGGTGGATTGGAGTGGATAAAACTTCCAAATCCGACCCCTCCCAAATTCAAAACCTGAAAGCCACTGTGGATCTATTGACCTTGTGCTCGCAAGCCAAGACTCAAACCTTTTTAGGAATGGGATCGGAAGCTGAGTACGGACCTCACCACAAAAAGATTGATGAGTCTGCCGCCACCTTACCACAAACCAATTACGCCATTGCCAAGTTGGCCGCTGGTTTAACGGCCCATAAGATTTGCAAAGATCACAACATGGACTTTGTGTGGCTCAGATTATTTTCTTCCTATGGCCCGGGAGATCGATCGGGATCTTTAATGAGCCTTTTGATCAAAACTCTAATGGATAAAAAGCCCATGCCGTTGTCTGGGTGCGAACAGGTTTGGGACTATGTTCACGTGAAGGACATTGCTCGGTTGATCACTCAAATTGCGAAAGATCCCAAAGAAGGTGGCTTTTTCAATTTGGGTGGAGGCCATGCCCAGCCTATTAAAAATGTGATTTTGCAAATCGCTGAGTTGATGGATCCCAAAGCCGACCTTCGCTTTGGCGAAATCCCCTACGGCAAAAATCAAAACATGCATTTGGAAGCCGACATTTCTAAACTGAAAGCGGTCTACGGCTGGGAGCCACAAGTTTCTTTAGAGGATGGTCTCAAAGAGACCATCGCCTTTCATCAGCGCTGAGGACGCACTGGTCACGGACACTCAAGATTCCAGTGACTGAGAAGACCTGCGTCAGACGCTTGGATTTATAGGCATGGGTGATTAGGAAGTGTGGCCATTCTCTATAAGATAGAAATTAAAACTCACTGAGTATTCTTCACTCAAGATGGACTTAAACAGAATAAGTTCAGCCCAATTTCATCTATCCGTCGGATCAGGTATTGGGGCGTCGAGCTTACACTGTTTCGCAACGATGGTATCAATTTCTTTTATTAGCTCTTTTGCTCGATCTTTTTCGCTGCCACTGTAGTCTCCTCCATTCATATGTCCGAAGGAATTGTAGTAGGAAATTGAATTAAATTTTGGATTACTTGAATTGTCCTCAGTAATGATAATTTGCGACATGGGGACTTTTCCTTTTTGGCTAGACACTTCTATGCTCGACAACTCTGGAATTTCATAAATAAAATAGTATGATTTACTCGAGATAGACTCACCTTTCCATGATTTAGATTCACCTTCTCTAACCCACGGGTATAGGAAGTTGACACCTTCGACTGATTTTATGGCTTGAGTTATGCAATCTTTATTATCAATCTTTTTAAGAAGCTTTTGCCTCGACTCAACTCCCCTCATCGTTTCACAACTCGTGAGAATTAACAAAATTAGTATAGAAATGAACGAGAGTATCAGGCCTTTCATTTAAGATCCTTCTCTAAATTAGCACTTCCAAGTCTACGTAAGAACACGATAAGGGTCTAGCTTATTTTGGTGTTGAATAAATCCCATTCCTCTCACAAGAACAAAGCCATACTTATGAGAACGAAAGGATTTAGAGTGCCGACTCTACCTAAAAAAGGCGAAGATAAAATGGATACGCACACTCAAGATTCCAGTGACTGATAAGACCTGCGTCAGACGCTTGGATTTATAGACAGGAGTGATTAGAGGGAGTTGCCAATACTCAATAATCTTAGATCAAAAACTATTAAGGATTATTTCATAGAAAAATTAAGATTTTAGAAAATATGAAATTAAAAATAGGGCGACAAAGAAAATAGCGACTCCCAAGAAAAACTTCCCAATTCTTTTTATTGAAAAGCTGGTTACCTCATCTTTGCCATTGGAGTCAGTGACTATGAGAAAGAAAGTAGCAAAAGGCCCCAGAAATATAGAGATTAAAAACCAGCTACCGCTATCTCTTCCCATCGCTTTGGCCAAAGCAGAATTAATGAGAGCAAGAGAAAGCCAACCAACATAGTAATCATTTTCCATAAAAAATTTTTATCTAAATTCTCTGTCAGAGTCAATTTAAGCGCGAAGGAAGTCTTCTATTAGAGAATCACACTTTAGTTTCTTTTGAAGAAGTCCCATTCCTCTCACAAGAACAAAACCCATCTTATGAGAACGAAAAACCTGAAGGCATCGACTCTACCTAAAAGCCGGTTTGGCGGAGGGCGAAGATAAAACGAATGGTTCGAAGGATCACCTTATAACGGGTGCGCCAACTTCCGCCGCCTTTGGCTTCGCCATGAAGGCGCTTGCCAAAATAAACAGGCAGTTCCAAAAACGAAATTCCATTTCGCTTGGCCTTCAAGAGCAAATACAAATCCAATGAAAAATCATAAGGCGCACTTGGCAAAACATGCTCTTCAAAGAAACATCGATGAAAGATCTTTGGCTGAGCATTGATGTCTTCTACATACACACCCAGTACCGCTCCCGAAAAATACTGCATACCTAAAGTCAAAAGCGATTCAAAAAATCGTCTCTTCTTTCGCTTCCCCTTCACCAAAACTTCCGAAGAATTTGCCGCCAAAAACAAATCATAGGCCTTCACCACATCCAAAGGATCAGTCTGAAGGTCTGCATGGGTCCAACCTAAAACGCCACCTCGTGCCGCGTTCAATCCTTGCAAAATCCCATAGCCATAACCCTGATTCTTATCCACCCGGATCAAAGAAAACATTTCAGATCGATTTCCCCGCTCCAACTCCCGAGCAAACACCTCCGAAGAAGAATCCGTAGACCCGTTGTCCACCAAAACCACTTCCACATCTTTGCGTTCGCCCACCGCCTCTTCAAACTTCTGAAAGATCAAAGGCAGATTTTCGGCTTCGTTGTAGCACGGAACCACCACAGAAAGATTTCGATTCAAATCTCCCATGGTCACAATCCCCTGCGCTGATGAAAATGCTCTTCCCAATATTCGTAAACCTGCAACTCAAAGGGATCTCCAAACGAAATCCACTGAGTCACATCAAAGATCTTAAACTTCTTCCCCACTTTCAAAAGCGCATTGATACTGGTGCCCACATAGTGCTCTCCATTTACAGTAATTCCATCCGCCATCATCGAGCGCGCACCCTCCACAAAGTCTTGGGCCCGGCGGTACCAAAAGGTTCCCACCACCATGGGGTCTTCTCCTGGTGAGTCACTGATGGTCTTTTTCTCCACCACTTCCAAAATGTTTTCTCCATCCTCCGCGACTCTGCAATAGGCAAATGCGTTTGGATTTTTAAACAGCTGACTTCTTAAACGGTAGGTCCAAATCACGCCGTCCAAACTTTCATCCGCAATCAAAGACTCCCATTTTTGAGAGTCATAAATGGTTTGGTAATCGCAAGATGCGATAAACAAACTCTCATCCTTCTCGAACTCTCTTTCCGCGAGCAAACAGGTCGCCGCCTGTCCAGAAGTGTCGTGATCCACCGGAATCACCCGCGCCTGTTCAAAGCGTTGGTGAATGGCCTTTTCAATGGGGTGTTTCGCAAGTTCCGTGTCTCGAAGCAAAAACACCCACTTCTTTGCCGGCGGAAAAGAATTGCTGGCTGCGACCATCATGGGCTCGCCACAAATTTGAATCAGGGGTTTGGTGACGCGAAAACCATCTTTTTGAAACCGAGAACCTTTTCCCGCCATGGGAACCAGATTCACACCGTTCTTCAAATCCCCCGTTTTTTCCTTAAGAGCCTTCAACTGAGGTTGATGGACTTCAAAGTAATCAAACCAAAATTGGTACTGCTCCACATCCTCTGGAGTGCCCAAGCACAAAAAGCGCTCCACATCAAAAACACCAATGCGTCGGCCGCTGGCCTTCATGGGATTGTAAAGCAGACTCGTGTAGGCCTCGGGAAGTTCCCGAGAAGTGTCCTCAATCACTTCTTGCCCGAAATCTCTAAAGTCCTTCCAACGTTTGAAATAGTAAATCCCGGTGGAAGCAGGCTCTTCCCACCTCTTGTCTGTCCAAGACTTCTTCTCGCGAAGTTCTAAAAAGTCATTCCCGTCCGTTCGAATGTAGGCATAAAAGGTGTGTCCAAAAGAAGCGGGCTGAAAGCCTCGAAAAACCGGCAAGGCCGCATCGTAGTCCGACGCAAATCTTTTAAATCTTGCATAATCCCAATCCACAAAAAAATCGCAGTAACTCACAATGACTTCGTCTTCGTCATCGATGCCTTCTACGGCCATTGCAGAAAAGGTGGGACCTTTTTCGTGGGGAGGAATCACCACCACATGGGTTCGCGGAAGCATGCGCTTCAGTTCTTCCACATGTTCTGGATAGTCCCGATTTTGAATTTCATTGATGATAAAATAGTACTCATCGGACGGATCAAACATAGACACCGCATGTTCGATCATTTTCTTATCGCCGATTTTTAAAAAGGGCTTAGGAATGTCATATCCTGCTGCTTGAAAACGGCGAGAGTGCCCCGCCAAAGTCATTACAATTTTCATATCACTTCACAATCAGTTGGGAACCGCATCTCTCCAATAGGCCACCGATTCTTTCAATACTTCAACCACAGTGCTGTCTGTGGGCTGACGCTCACGGAAACTCAATTCCAAAAGCAAAGTCACATCTTTAAATTCTGGATTTTTATAACTGTCTCTCAAAGTGGACAAAACTTTTTGCGGTTGAATGCGACCTTCCTCATTGTGCTTCTTTGTAAAAGGCCAATGTCCCCCTTTATTCATTGAACTTTGTTTCAAATGAATCAAAGGCGAGTCCTCTGCAAAATTGGAAAGCCATGCATAGGGATCTGTGTCCTGAGGATTTGGAGACATCACATCCCCATGATCCACATCCAAACAAACATAAATGGGAAGGGGTGCATTTCGACTCACGTCCTCTTGAAGCTTTCGGGCTTCTTCCAAGGTTTCCCCTTGCTCACGACTGATGGACATGGGTTCCCAGGTCAAATACTTCAAGCCCTTTGATTTTGCATACTCCGCAATCTCATGCCAGCCATCGATGTTTTGCTGACGACGGGTCTTTCGCAGTTCTGGATCTTGATCGTCTTTTTGAGTGAAAATCCCAAAGTGGCTGCCCATGGATTCCGATCCAATGTCCGCACTCATATCAGCAAACTTTTTAAACCATTCAATCCAGTGTTTCCGAACCTCTTTGTCCGGATGGGCCAAATGATTCACCCGAGTGAATCCACCGGTAAAAGTGCTGTTGATGTGCACCTTATGGGTTTCGCAAAGTTGATTGATTCTTTTCACATAACGGCTACGAAGATCACCGGGAAGATCCGGGTTGAGCATGTCCGCTGTCATTTGGGCATATCTTAAATCCAGCTCCTCACCGACGATGGGGATCCAATCTTCCGGCTCCGAAAATCGATTCACTGCAAATCCCGTATTGATTCCCAATTTAAACTGCATGACTTCTCCTTTTTAAACCTTCGGAAGCACTTCTGCGCATCTCTTTCAGCGCTTGAGAAAGTCCGATGTCTTTTCGAAACAAACCAGAGGACCCACAAACCAACACATCTGCTCCTGCAGCAACAAGGTCCACGGCCGTCTGAGGATTGACGTTCCCATCCACGTGGATTTCCGTTGGAATTTTTAGATTCTCGATCATGGATTTTAATTTTTCGATCTTTCGAAACACTTGAGGAACAATTTGCTGTCCCTTGTAGCCCGGATTCACGGTCATGATCAAAACCACATCGGCGTCTTCAATGATGTATTCCAAAGTTTCCAAAGGAGTTCCTGGACTGATCGCCACACCGGGTCTCCAGCCCTTTCGTCTCATGGTGACCAAATCCCGGTGCAAGTTTCTGCAAGCCTCTTGGTGAATGGAAACCACGTCACCTTCTTGAATGGGAAAGGCATCGAAAAGCCGTGAAGGCTCTTCCACCATCAAATGAAAATCCCCAGGAATTTGAGGGTAAGCTTTTCGAATGGGATCAATCACGCTGGAGCCCATGGTAAAATCAGACGCAAAATTTCCATCAATCAAATCCCAATGGAAGGAATCAATCCCCTCTTTGGTGATCTCGTCCAAGTCTTGTTTCACTTGGAGCCAATTGACACACATGATGGAAGCCGTCAGCTTCACTCCACTTTCCTTATTCATTGGGCTTCACAATCACTTTCAATCCGGTTTTGGATTGGGCCATTTCAAAAGCTTCCTCCAATTGATTCAAAGAATATCGATGACTGATGAGCGGCGCCACATCCACTTGCCCAGATTCGATCAACTCCAAAGCTTTTTTGTGCTGTTCAGGAGTGGATCCATGAGAACCTGTCACATAGGCTTCCCGGTAGTGAATAAAGTTGGAGTCCAATGAAATGGGCTCGGTGCCCTTTGGAAGACCTCCAAAAAGATTGACCACTCCCCGCTTCGAAACCATTTTCAAAGCCTGTTCGTGGGTTTCTCTTACAGAGCATGCGGTAAAGATCATTCCCGCACCTTGCCCTTCCGTCAAATCCATCACCGCTTTGACCGGATCTGTATTTAAGGGATTTATCGGTGTGACTTCCAACAACTTCGCCGCCAAGTCCAAGCGGTCCTGACTGGGATCAATCAAAATCACCTTTGGTGCCTTATAGTATCCGGCCAGCAAGGAAAGCATCACGCCAATGGGACCTGCGCCAAACACCACAACCGTCCGACCTGGCTCCATCAATCCCCGTTCATATCCGTTCAAGCAACAGGCCAAGGGTTCGGCCAAGGCAGCTCGATCAAAATCCAAATCTTTTGAAAATTTATGAACCGGTCCATGATCCACCATCACTTTCGGCAGCAAAACATAATTGGCAAATCCCCCATCAAACTGATAGCCCATGGCCAAATTGATGTCGCAACAATTTCCCCGTCCGTTCAAACAGTGTTCGCACTCTCCACAAGGAATGTCTGCGCCAACTGCCACATGGTCTCCGGCCTTAAAGTTTTGAACCCCATCACCCACGGCCGTCACGGTTCCTGAAATCTCGTGACCGATGATTCGCGGAGCTTGAATCCGTTCGTTCCCGTGTTTCAGAATTCTCAAATCCGATCCGCAAATGGCGCAAGATTCCACCTTGAGCAAAACAGATCCAGGTTCCACTTTCGGCTCTACATGATCCTCAAGTTTCAATTGGTCGGGACCTCTCCAAACTCCTGCTTTCATTCCGCATGCTCCTTTTGATGATCATCCATCGAAACCATCGACGTCATTTTTAAACCCCAAGGGGTTTTCTCCCAAGACAAACTCTTTGCTTCCTCAAAGGTTTTTTTCAAAAGCTCCTCAGAAACTTCCAAATCGCCTCTGTTGTGAAAAACATACCAGTATCCCAGTCCAGAATCCAACACCTGAGGTTCACGCAAGTCCACAAGATGCCCTTCTTGAAACGAACCCGGTGATAAAAACCGTCGAAACTCTTCAAAGGTCCAAGAACGGAAGAGGGCATAAACTGCAAATCCCTTCAACGCCGTGTCCACATCCACCTGGTTTGAAAACCGATTCAAAAACAAACTTCCATATTTTTCAGACCCTTCTCGAAGGGGAAAAAAGAAATTGGCCGAAACCTCTGGAAAGCCGATTTGAAGAGGCCGCCCTCCAAGAGAGCTCCATGGGATCTCTTCGGATTGCTGAAGGGACAAGGAGCTTTGCAAATTTTGAGACTGAGTAAATCCATTGTAGCCCCCAAAGAACACCAGAAGAGCACATAAGATCACCAAAAAAACCTGAGCCATTCGGTGAAAGACAAAGCTCAATACATTTCGAATTTGAACCAAGGACTTGGGAAAATTGTAAAGATGATGGTGCGGCAACCTTTTCGTCAAAAAGTAAAGAAGGGGCACATAAACGTAAATGTGACCAAACAGCAGAGCGAATCGATTGAATATCAAATTTGAAGACAAAGAGAATCCAAAAATTTTATGGCCGAAAAGCACCAAGAACTCTGTCAAAAGCAAAGCCACAACCGGCCAAAACCGATAGAGAACTTCCTTGGGGTCCAACTTGTAAACTGCACTTAAAAGCAACGTGGTGGCCAAGGGGCCCACAAAATAAGCCAACCAATAAAAGACCGAGATGTTCGAAGTGCTGGCCCTTAACTTCAAATCTAAGGCCTCCAACTCCAAATGGCTGGCTCCGACTTTTCCCAAAAAGCTCAACGCATAAGGAATCTGCAGCACACACAAAAGCCCCACAAAGAAGAGCCCCACTCTAAAAATTTGGAGGCTGTTGCCTGGATAAAGTCGGCGCAAATAAAAATAAAGGGCAAACGCCCAGAAGACAGACCCCACCACAGCATTTGTGGGATGCACATAGGCTTGAAGTCCCCAACCCAAAGTCAAAAACAAAAGCTCTTTCAACTCATAGCGCTTCAACTGAGTGGAGAAATAAAACAAACCTAAAAAAATCGGCAAGGACAGTGCGGGAAAAGGCACATGGGAAATCGCCAAAGGCTCAATCCCCGTGGGCAAAGATTCTCCTAAAACCAACGCCGCTAAAAACTTTCGAAAAGGAAGATCCACAAAACTGATCAAACACAAAAAACTCAAAGCCGTGGACCAGTCCGAAGACAAAGACCTGCGAAAGATCTTGTAGATCAACCCATAGGATGCCAGCCCCCCCAAAGTCCCCAATAAAAACCAGGCCCATTTCAATCCGAAAAATTTCACAAACAGCGCAGCGACCCACAAGCTTAAGTACGGATAATAGGCAAAGCCCATCTCCTCACTTCCAAGAGCACTGTTTACGGGAAACAAAACTCCCTCACTCATGCGCTGAATCAGTGGAGCCCAACTGAACTGGTCACTCATCACACTGGCTGGCCCCACCATATACCCAAAGGCATTTTGAAAGGTAGGCCAAGACGTCCATAAAATTAAAAGACTCAGGAAGATGTAAAACCCGGTCTGAAAAGTCATCACGCGCAAGCTGCCGTCTGGAGATCTCATCAGTTTCATCCATCAATCCTTGTCCGAAGCATCTTCAGAGGTCATAACCACTTTGATGGAAGTGAATTCTTGTTTTCTGGTTTTGTGCTGGTGCAACTTCTCGATGACCGAAGGAAGATCTGCCATTTCAATCTTCTGAGTGATAAAGGGCTCCACGTCGATATCCTTGGCCAAAAGTTCCAAAGTCTCCGACCAATCACTTTTTTGTTCCGGATCATAAGACGAATTCCAAGTTCCTCGAAGGGTCAGTTCTTTTCGCAAAATGGAGCTGACCTGTTTTTGAGAAAGCTCTAAATTTCCTGAAATGTTCCCCATCCAGACCACGGTTCCTCCTGGAGCGCACAGATCAATAGAATTTTGAAAGGTTTCAGGCACTCCCACAGCCTCCAAAACAAAATCAAAAGTGGCCAGGTGGGATTTCAAAAACTCTTCTTTTTCTTTGGGGTCTCGAAGCAAAACCTTATTTACTTTGGCGTTGGTGATTTTTTCTAGTTTGTAATCATTGCGATCGATCAAAGTGACTTCAGCGCTGGGAGCATACTTTGAAACCAAAAGTTCCGTGGCCACCAAACCCAAAAAACCTGCACCTAAAATACAAATCTTTTGAGGAGGCTTTTCCGGCAAGGTTTTCTTTAAAGCATGAACCACCACGGAAATGGGCTCCACCAAAGAAGCCTGATGAAACTTCAAGCCTTCGGGAAGAGGCAACACATTCCATGCGGGGACAGTGAGGTATTCGGAAAATCCTCCGTCGCGGCGAGAACCGAAGTAATCGTATTTTCGGCACCGAGCGTATTCTTTTTGAAGGCACTGATCACAGGTTTTACAGGGAAGCAACGGAAACACCACCACAGAAGAGCCCACTTGGGCTTTCGAGTGATTCCAATCCGCTCCCACCTCCACAATTTCTCCAGCCAACTCATGCCCCATGACCAAGGGGTAATGGTAGGCGCCATTTTCAAAGCCACGGTAAATGTCCGAGGAGCAAACCCCGGCAGCACGAATGCGAATCAAGCATTCGCCGGCCTTCGGTTGGGGCTTCGGCCGGTCGATCAGTCTCAATTTTTGATTCTCTTCCAAGACGACGGCCTTCATAACTCCCCTTTCAAACTCAATCCCAAAGCTCCGGAGACTTGGTGCACACGGCAGAATAAAAATTCCGGGTTGGTAAAAAACTCTGAATGCGCTCTTTCTCGAAGCCCTGAAGCTCTGGCGAGACCAAACAAGTTTTAAAGTTCTGGTTTAAGGTTTTTAAAACCTCTTCAGGGTAAGGCTGTCCTTGAAAACTATCAATCCAAACCCAGTCGCAATGCTCAGAAAACAAATTCACAAACTCCAGAGGTTCGTACTCTGAAAAGCGAACCGCATAAGGTTGCTTCTTCAAACCCTTGGTCTTTCGCACCAAAGTGGGAAGAGCTGTATCTAAAAAGAAATATTCAGAAACTCCAAACTGTTGAAGCAACTTCTCTGCAAAGGGCTCAAGCCCGTCTTCCTTGGTGTTTAGAATCAAGGGTGCCCTTCGAGAACCTTCGGCCCAAAGCTTCAAGAAGTCCTTGAACAAATCTCCCTCAGAAAAAGGATCGTGATGGAGAATGATCTCCCCATTTTGAGATCGCAGATCAATCTCTGCACCTAAGTGAAGGGGCAAATCTTTGAGGGCTTCAAGAGTGTTGATCCGGTGTTGAATCCTTTGCATGTCTCAGCGAAGTTCGAAGCTGGGATCCACATGCTGATGAATCAATTCGCGAATTTGAGCCACGGTGAGAAAATCCGGATTGGTGCCCGAGTTGTAATGGAATCCAAAAGGAACTTTCTTTCCTTCAAAGCGCGCCAGGAACTCCTCTTCCTTCCACAAGGGGTAGGAGGGGCCAATCACAAAATAATTTTTAAATTCGTAGGTGTTAAAGCAGTCGGAAGGCGTAATCATTTCCTCATGGAGTTTTTCGCCCGGTCGAATTCCCACAACTTCGGGGGCTTGATCGGGATCGATGGCTTTGGCCACATCCATGATGTTGTAAGAGGGAATCTTCGGAACAAAGATCTCTCCGCCCCAGCTGTTTTCAATGGCGTAGTAAACCAAATCATTGGCATCTTCCAAGGAAATGGAAAATCGAGTCATGCGCTCATCGGTGACCGGCAAAGGACCTTGACCCTTTTTCTTCAGGAAAAAAGGAATGACCGATCCGCGAGATCCCAAGACGTTTCCGTAGCGAACCACCGAAAAGGTCAAGGGTCGCAAACCCTTCATGTTGTTGGCCGCAATAAAAAGTTTGTCTGAACACAACTTCGTGGCCCCGTAAAGATTGATGGGAGCGGCTGCTTTGTCCGTAGAAAGAGCAATGACTTTTTGCACCCCGGTGTCCAAGGCTGCATTGATTAAATTTTCCGCACCCATGATGTTGGTGTTGATGCATTCAATGGGATTGTATTCCGCCGCGGGCACCTGTTTCAAAGCCGCTGCATGGATGACAATGTCGATCCCTTCACAGGCGCGCTTCAAGCGGGCTCCGTCTCTGACGTCCCCAATGAAATAGCGCAAACATTTGTGCTCTTGAGGATTAAACTCCTGCTGCATTTCGAACTGCTTCAACTCGTCACGGGAGTAAATCACAAGCCTTTTGATGTCGGGATATTTGGCCAATGTGGTGCGAACAAAATTCTTTCCGAAAGATCCTGTTCCTCCAGTGATTAAAACGCGTTTTCCATTAAGCATGTGACACCCTAACTTTGCTCTGAATGTTTTTCCTGTTTTTTTGGGGGCCGGCGGAGCTGATGCGGCGCAAAACCCTCCAAAGAATCCTAGAAAAATACCCCAAGTTCCACAGGTATGACAACTGCCACATCGACACCTCACATAATGATGCTCCACGGCCTTCCTGATAACTTCCGCATTTCCCATTGGGAAGGGAGTCCTCTTGTATCAGGCCATTCTGTTTGATTTTGATGGAGTGATTGTGGAATCGGTCGCTGTGAAGGGCCGCGGCTTCGCCCGCCTTTACGAAGACCAAGGCAAAGACGCTCAACAGCGCGTGGTGCGCTTCCACGAAGATCACGGGGGCGTCTCTCGAGTGGAGAAGATCCTCCACTTCAACAAAGAATTCGGACTTCCCACAGATGAAGTGACCCTCTCAAGGTATCGGCAACGCTTTTCGGATTTTGTTTTGGAAGAGGTCATTCAATGCCCCTTCGTTCCCGGAGCGGAAGAGTTTTTAAAGAATTTCTCCGGGAAAATCCCCTTTTTCATCGTGTCAGCCACTCCCGAAAACGAGCTTCATCAGATTTTAAAAGCAAGAAATTTGACGCCTTTTTTTAAAGACGCACTGGGCTCCCCCACAAAAAAGCCGGAACATGTCCGAAGGCTGATCAAAACCCATGGCTTTGATCCAAAAAAACTTCTTTTCGTGGGCGACGCAATGACGGATTTGGAAGCGGCTCAAGAAACTGGAGTCCACTTTTTGGGGCGAATCTCTCCAGAAGTGCCCGACCTCTTTCCCTGTACAATCGAAAAGTCAGCTGATATCTTTGGAGAACTCAAAAAACGGCTCTCCAAAGACTCTTAAACAGTGAGGTAAATCATGACGACTAAAGAAGAAATTCACGACAGCGACGTCACTAATGTTTTGAAAGACGATGGAGTTCCCACCATTGAATTGAAAGAATTTGAAAACATGACGGTCACCCGGTTGGCGGAAATCAAAAAACGTTTTGGTGCTCCCCCATGGGCGGTTCGAATCGTCTACAACAATCGCTTTGGTGGTGTTTTGATCTGCCAAAATCCCGGAGAAGGAAACCGTCTTCACTATCATCCGGATGCCGCTGAATGCTGGGTCATTATGGAAGGCGAATGGGAGTGGACCATCGACGGACAAGGCACTCAAAAAGTCACCAAAGATGACATTGTTTTGGTTCCCCAAGAAGTGCGCCATCAGATTCGCTGCGTAGGAACCCAACCTGGAATTCGATTTGCTGTGACAAAACCCGACGTGGATCACGTTTACTGATTGCCATGTTGAGATTTAAAGACAAAGCCGTCTTCATCACCGGCGGCAGCAGCGGAATTGGATTGGCAACCGCCGCTCGCTTTCTGAATGAAGGTGCAAAAGTTTTCATCTGTTCCCGCAACTCTCAAAAAATTAATTCGGCATTGAACTCCTTGAAAAGCTTGGGCCCCGTAAGTGGGTTTGCCGCGGACCTCAGTCAGGCCGATCAAGTGGAGACTGCCGTTCAAGCGATGATCAAAGAGTTTGGCCAAATGGACATCTTGGTCAATTCGGCGGGACTGACTCAAGCGGGTAAAATTTCGGACATTTCTCTTTCGGACTTTCATAAAATTTTAGATGCGAACCTGACCAACACCTTTTTGATGTGTCAGGCGGCTTTGCCTGAATTGAGAAAAACCAAAGGTCAGATTGTCAATGTGGCCTCAGTTGCGGGGCGCTTTCGAAGTGCCTTCTCAGGCGTTCATTACACGTCCTCCAAGGCGGCAGTGATTGCCCTGACCCGGCAATTGGCTTTTGAGTTTGGAGGAGATGGCATTCGCGTGAACGTGATCTGCCCTGGGCCAACAGAGACGGAAATGCTCAGCCCCTTCCTGAAGGAATTTGGCAAAGACCACGTAAAGAATCAAAACCCCTTAAAAGTTTTGATGCAGCCCGAAGATGCCGCAGGCCCCATCTTGTTTTTGTGCTCCGAAGATGCCCGATGCATCACCGGAGCCAGTCTTGATGTGAATTGCGGTATTTTTTAAAAAGCGTTTGAAAAACAGAGGAGAATTTACTCGTGGGAAAAATGGTGGCTTTGATCGCCGTGAAGGGTCAATCGGACCGCGTACCAACCAAAAACATTCGGCCCTTTGCCGACACCAGTTTATTGGAATTGAAACTTTCGCAAATCAAACAGGTGGCTTCTATTGATGAAATCGTGGTGTCCTCGGAAGATGAAAAGGTTTTGGATCTGGCAAGACCTTTTGAGGTGACCCTTCACCACCGAGACCCCATTCACTCAAAAAGCTCTTCACCCATGAGCAAGGTCTACTCTTATCTGGCCACAGAAGTGGCTGAATCCGGGGATCACATTGTTTGGATTCCGGTGACCAACCCCTTGGCGGAAGCGCCCATCTACGAAGAGGCCATTCAATTTTTTAAAAAAATGGACACCCAAACCTATGACAGTTTGATCAGTGTTCACGAAGTGAAGGACTACATCATTTACAAGGGAAAGCCTTTGAACTTTCAGCCCAACCCCTGGCCACGGTCACAAGATTTAAAAGACACCTATGAAATCAATTTTGCGGTGAACATTTTGCCTCGAGACAAAATGGTGGAATGGGGATCTCTTCACGGCGTAAATCCCTATTACTATCCGGTTCCCGAAGAAAGTGCCATGGATATCGACTTTCCCATTGATTTTGAAATTTGCGAATACATTTACAAAAAGAACAAAGGACTCAAATGAAAACCTTGCTTATCACCGGCGGCGGCGGATTCCTTGGAACTCACCTGATCGAGCGCATTCTTTCGGAAGAAAACGCGCAGATTGTGGCTGTGGACAATGGCAAGTCCATCGGCGGGATTTTTTACAAGCATCCCAAAGTTGAATTTATTGAAGACGACATTTGCAATCCAGCTCTTTACGAAAAACTCTCCAAGTACCAGTTTGATGGCATTTATCATTTGGCCGCTCAATCCGCCGGGGAATCTTCCTACGACAATCCCCAGTATGATCTATTGACCAACTCCTATGGCACTTACCTGATGGCCAACTTTGCAAAAAAGAATGGCGCTAAACGCTTTATCTACTCCAGCACCGTGGCGGTCTACGGGAACAGTGCCAGTGGCTTGACCAAAGAAGATGCTGCGATCAAGCCGGATTCCATTTATGGAGTTTCAAAGTATTCCGGAGAACTTTTTGTTCGCCAAATTTTAGAAAAATCTGACTGTGAGTATTCGGTCTTCCGGGTCTTTAACACCTTCGGCCCTGGAGAAAATCTCAATTACTTGAAGAAGGGAATGGTCAGCATTTACGCCAGTTACATCTGGCGCGACCAACCGGTTCAAGTGAAGGGTTCCTTGGAGCGCTATCGAGACCTCACTTACATAGATGATTGCATTGAAGCGCTCTATCGCAGTTATGATCGAAGTTCGACCTACGGACAGACTTACAATCTATCCTCTGGCGTAAAAACCCTTATCAAAGATCTTGTGGCACTTATGGTGGAAGTGGCTGGAAAGCCCAAAGACTACCCGGTGGAAGAGTTGCCTAGCACCCCAGGAGACAGCTTCGGATTTCATGCCTCCATCGAGAAGATGTGCAAAGATTTGGAATGGGAGCCCAAGGTGTCCCTTCGGGAAGGATTGGAAAAGTACTTTGAATGGATTCAATCCATTCCTGTGACGGACGACCTGAGCTCTCATCATCCATTGGCACGGAAATATCAATAGAGAGGGACCTTCAAATCGTGGAAAAATTCAATCGCTTCGCTACTCTGTGGATCGGAAGAGTTCAAGATACGCTCAGCACTCCTCAAGGCAATAGAAGAGATTTGCTGTTTTTTTTCCTCCTTTTAATTCTGGGTGCGGTAGGAGTCTTGATTACAGAGCCTATGCTAAAAACAAGCACCTTGGCACTGGGGCGCCACACGTCCTCATTGTTTATCCCTTTTGTTTTATCCAGTCTCTATTATGGATATTGCAATCTGGCCAACCGAAGAACATGGTTTAACAAAGGATTGACGCTTTTTTTATTTGCAGCCCTCATGGCCCCTTTGACTCCAAACTTCAATAGGATTGTCACTCACCTGGATGGGGATGACTCTTCTGAAACAACAGACGTGGCTGAATACATGGTTCGCAACAAAACACTTTACGGAGTTCACCTTCCAAAGGAAAAACGTCAAATTCCTTTCGAGGATTTGAAGGCCTCGGAACAACTTCCTGTTTTTAAACTCCAATATGGATTGCGGTATGTGCTAGCAGGATTTATGGCTGCTTATGGAGGCCAATACCGATGGATCCATGCCTCTTGGCTGCTTCTCTATCTGGTGACCTTTGTCCTTGTGATGGATGGAATTGCTCTTCGAAATTCTTATCCTTTTGTATTCTGGTCCAGCCTTATTGGAGTGCTGTCGGCCCCCTACGCTTGCAAAATTCTTTTAATGACTATGAATGAACCTTTCGCGGTGTTGGCCATGGCCTGGTTTGCCATTTTTTTCAGTCATAAAAAACGAGGTCTCGCTGCGATTGCGTTAGCACTCGTCCCCTTCTTTCGGCAAAATATGGCCATTTTTTCTGCACTGACATTTCTGTTTGTGGTGCGCCCCAGAGCCATCAAAGAGATTCTGTTATTTGTGGCTATGTTTCTATTTCCCGCTTGGCACAACCTCTATTACTCCGGAAAATTTGCTTTTTTCACCAATGGCAGTCTGGAAGGAGTGAGTCAAAGTAAATTTTTATCAGTGGCAGGACTTCATGGAGTGGATGCATTTATTCACAACACTCTTCATTACTTTGGATTTTGTTCATTGCTCAGCAACTTAGGGTCCTATGTCATCGCGTGGCTGTTTGTCCCTTTGTCCACGCTCGTTCTACTATGGATTTTGCTCTCACCCAAAAAAGATATGTGGATTAAATTTCTACTCATTGCGGGAGCTGCGGTGGGACCGTCCATACTTTTCGGAAGCGACACCTATCCTCGATTTGAATACGTGAATTTTATCTGCATCTTTTTGGCCTATTCCGCACTCTTTTTTCAATTTCAAAATAGGGAACCTAAAGCTTCAAGCGATTAAAAATAAACAAAGGCAACGCTTTAATGATGCACATGATGTATTTCCAGAAAAACGGCGTATAAAGTACAGCCCTTCTCCTTGAAATGGCCCACGCGATGTCTTTAGCGACCTTCTCTGGTTTTGCAAACAAGAAGTTCTTGGGAACATGAGCCGTCATTGGAGTGTCCACAAATCCAGGCCTCACATCAAGCACATGGATCCCCATCTTACTCATCTCCGCTCGCAGACCACTCAAGAAAATAGATACCGCACCTTTGGCGCTTCCGTAATAAAAATTGCTCCCGCGCCCTCGATCCCCAGCAACAGAAGTCACCACTGCCATGGTGGAGCCTTTCGACATCATCGGTGCAAACTGCTGAAGCAATGCAATTTGTGACAATCCGTTGGTTTGAAATTCCGAAATAGCATAGTCCAAATCAGATTGACACCTCTCCTGGTCCGAAAGCGTCCCATAGGAAACAAATAGCAGGTCCAATGCTCCCAGCTCTTCTTCCACCTTTGCCTTGAAAATCTTTACAGACTCCAAGTTCGTAAAATCCAAGACATGGGGAATAACTTCCTTTGCTCCCCACAATTTCAAATCTTTTCCAATGGCCTCTACCGATCCCGAGTTGCGTGCAGCCACGACCACTTGATTTCCGGGGGACAACAGACGAGCCACCTCCGTGGTGATCGCCGAAGTGATTCCACATATAACGATTTTTTTCATATCTTCTTCTCCATAACTCGTTTCCAAAAAGACGATTCAAATTGAGGATCTCTTATTTGATTGAATTTTTCCCAATTGGGATAAAAAGTTTTAAAAGACTCGCCCTTCATCAACATATCCTTTGCGGGGTAGAGCCTTCCTCCATGATTTAAAACCATTTTTTCCATCTGAGAAAATAATTTTCGAGTGGAAGAGCCAAGATTTGGAAAATCCAAACACAGAGTCACTCCTTCCCGAGGAAAGGACATCCACCCAACGGAAGGGATCGAGCCAAAGAGCTTCAAAACAGACAAAAAAGAACCCTGACCACTTTCAGCAATCAAATCCAAAAGTTCTTGAAGCTTTTCCTTACGATCCATGGGTAAAACACATTGAAACTGAAAAAAACCCTTACTCCCATAAACCAGATTCCAATTTAGAACACCGTCCAATGGATAAAAGAAAGGATCATAGTGTTGCTGACTCTGGACCGGAGTCAGAAAGGATTTGGAATAATACAAATGATTGAAAACCCTCGATGAAACTCCGTTGATCATGGAAAATGGCAAGGCAATAGGAACCTTTATTCGAGGACTTTTGTGCAACCGCAAATCCCCTTTCTGCGAAGACTGCCCGGCCATGAATAGTCCTCTAGGTTCCGCACGCCCGCGCCATTTTGCGTAACAATCAATCCACGAAACCGTATAGGTGGAAGACGCATATTTTTCACTGAGTTCAAAAAACTGGGAAAGTCCCCGAAATCTTTCCACTCGATTATCGATAAAGCTCGATGAAATGGAAACAATTTTGAACTTCACCGAAAGGATCGCTCCAGTCAGCCCCAAACCTCCAACGGTTGCATGAAAGAGGTCCGAATGTTCTTGAGGAGAGCACCGAAACACTTCCCCCGATGATCTTAAAAGTCGAAATTCAAGAACATGACAACCAAAACTGCCCATACTGTGGTGGTTTTTCCCATGGACATCATTGGCCAATGCTCCGCCCAAAGTGATGTACTTTGTTCCAGGCGTTACGGGAAGAAAAAAACCTCGAGGGACAAGGAATTGAAGCAGTCGATCAAACGTTATGCCTGACTGAGCCTCAATCCACATTTCCTCAGGCTGAAAATTTAAAATGTTGTCTCGTCCGAGGTTTGAAAGGTCTCGCCCCCCGTCTATCAGACAGGAATCTCCATAGCTGAGTTGACTTCCTGTAACCAAATTTTTTCCTAGCAAACTTTCCCACGAATGAAAGGGATGTTTTTCAGATTCGGCTTTGAAGGCTCGGCCCCAAGAAAGAACTTGCGTCAATTCCATCCCCCTTTTTCAAATGGCAGATGCCACAAGTGACAACAGAAAAAAGACTCCCACAAACAGGCTGGTTCTGTCTTTCAGCACAAATTTCACTGGGTCCTTAATAATTTGCCCCCGGTTGGCAACCATCCAAATGTAATTGGTCCAATAGAGCAAGGCCAAAACACCAATCCATAAAAACTCAGGATGATTGTAGTTGCTCGCTTGAGCGGACTGATAAATGTACAAACTAAAAATAAGAACCGACGCAAAGGTACTCAATCCACCGAAAAGTAAAATGATGGGCAAATCTTCGATGTGATAATTTCTACCTTCAAGAACCCGGCGACCCATAGAAATTTCAAAAAACTTTAAATCTGAAAAACGTTTCAAATATCCCAATCCTGAAAAGAAAAAGAAGGAAAACAATTTTAGCCAGGCCGAAATTTCAACACCTATTACAATTCCTCCCGACAAAATTCGAATGGTGTAAAAGAACCCTAGAAAGAAAACATCAAGGATAATCACTTTCTTGAGATAGGAAGAGTAAAAGAGGTTTGTGACAAAATAGAGAGAGACCACCCATCCAAAATCCACGTGAACCAAAAAGGCTCCGGAAATCCCCAACACCAACAAAGAAAAGGCCAACGCAATTCCTTGCGGAATTTGCAAATCTCCAGAGGCAAGAGGGCGATTTTTTTTAGAAGGATGTAGTCGATCGTTATTTAAGTCAAAGAGGTCATTGAAAATATATACCGCGGAAGCTGTAAAGGAAAAGGTCAATGCGGCCACTGTGAGCAAGGCCCAATTTTCAAAACTTAAAATGGAGTGAGCCAAAACCATCGGCAAAAAGATCAAAATATTTTTGATCCATTGATGAACACGCATAGCCCTTAACACCACTTTCAAAAAACTTTCCGAGCGGCTCTTCTTAATGTGAAAAATCAAATTATGAAGGCGTTTTCCAAAAGCTTCGCTCTGACCCACCAAAACTGCCCCTTGGGACAAGGACCAAATTTTTAAATCTTTCGGATGATCTCCAATGTAATCAAAACCCTTTTCACCAAATTCTTCTTTGAGAAGGCGAGCTTTGGCCTGTCCCCCTAAATTTACGTTTTCGCAACTGCTAAACTGGCGGTCAAAAATCTCAAAATTCTTTAGAACATCCACAGATATTTTTTCGTGTGCAGCAGTCGCCAATACGATGGGACGTCCTTTTAGCTTCTCGGTTTCAATGTACTGAAGAACCTCTTTGTTTACTGGATAGTTTGACACATCCACTGGAGAGTGATCACAAACATAGGTCTTAAAAGCGGCCTTCCCTTTGAACATCGACAAAATCAAAGGGAACAATAGCCACGGGCGTTCTTTCAAAAGGACAATCAATTGTTCCCAAAGAGTATCCGTCTTAAAAAAGCTGTGATCCAAATCTACACACAGTGGCACTTTATTGGTCATGGATGCTGGACTCACCTTCCCCATTGATTTCTTCCAAAATCTCAACCAAACTCTGTCCCAAATCACAATATTGGTTCATCACCATCTTTTTTCCAGTTTTTGGCATATAGGAAAATGGCGTTTGACTGTAATGGGAAACATTTTGAGTTTCGTCATGAATCAAATCCACATCAGAACCAAGAATCTCTTGAATCATAGACAACAGTTCCGTCACCTTCATTCGGTGGTGACCAGTAATTATGAGGTTTTTCCCTTCAAATTCGGACTCCAAAATTTTTACGCAGATCTGAGCAGAATCTTGAACATGAATGTATTCACGAACTTCATCCCCTTTGCCCTTGAACAGAATCTTTCGCTCATTCAAAGCGGATTTCAAATATCGGTAGACGGAATTGTGCTCGTCGGAGCGCGTTCCATAAAGTGTTCCAAAGCGTAAAATGGTGTACGGAAGATTGTATTTGAGGTGGTACTCTTCGATGATCTGTTCGCAGGCATGCTTGGAAATGCGGTAAAAAGATCCGCTGCGACTGTGAACATAAATCGAAGAGGAAAACATCATTCTTTTCACCTTGTGCCGAACACAAGAGTCCAAAAGATTGATCGTCCCCAAAATATTCACTTCCATGGTCTCATAGGGAAGATCCTTGCACACATCGATGTCGGCAATGGCTCCCAAATGGTAAACGTAATCGATGTCTTGGCAGGCCTGATCCACGGACTCTTTGTCTTTCAAGTCACCAACCACCATCTTTTGGTCGGAACGCAAAAAAGGCGACGGTTTGACATCAAAGAGGGTCACATCATGCCCCTCGTCCGACAGGGCGTCGGCAATATGACTGCCCAAAAAACCAGATCCTCCGGTAACTAGAATTCTAAATTTTTGCATGAAAAGGCCTCCCTAGACGGGCTAACTGAAATCTCAATCCTAACCAGAATATTCCATTTGAACAATCCCTGAGGGCCATTTAATCTGTGTCTCATGATTTTAGATCGTATTGAAAACCACTGTCGCTATCCCCTGGGTTCTGCTTGGAACCAGGCCTTTGATTTCCTCAAAACCCTCTCTCCAGAAACCCCGGAAGGGCGCTATGACTTGCTGGATGAGGACCGGATGTTTGCCATGGTGATGTCTTACGAACCCCTACAAAAAGAGAAAGGCCGGCCGGAGGCCCACAACACTTATGTGGACATACAGTCCACATTGAGCTCCATTGAAGGAATGTACATCTACGACCGCAAGGAGCTTGAAATCCAATCTTCTTATGATTCAATGAAGGACGTGGAATTTTTTGCGCAAAATGGAGCTCATGAGCATTTTATCTGCGTTGCTCCAGGAGAATTTGCGGTCTTCTTTGCCACAGATGCCCATATGCCACAAATGAGGGTTCCTGGAATAAACGACCTGATCAAAAAGGTCGTGGTAAAGGTCCACAAAGACCTTCTGACCCCAAACCTCTAAATATTACGCAGTACAGATCTCATTTTTTGGTAGGTGGGGAATTTTACGAAGTGTGACATCAAAAAAGGCACATAGTACTTTCTTCCACTTCCCAGAGCCTTTCGAAAATGCTCCCTTGCCCGGTCATTTTCGCCCTTTTTCCAGGCAGCAACGCCGTACATGTTTTCAATCACACCTCGAAGTCTGCGAATCTCAGAGGCATATTGATTTTTAAAATCTGGAATCATCTCACTCAAATCCTCAATCAATTGCTCATATTCCCTGGGGAAGCTCTCATATTGAGTGATGGATTCCGTCACATGCCCATGGCGCCATTTGGCCAGGGCTTCCGGCAAATACTGAAAAGGCGCAAAATAACTGAGCTTCACAAACAGCTCCATGTCGGAACTGACATTGTACTTCTCGCTAAAATAAAGATTGTGCTCTCTCATAACAGAAGTTCGCATCATCACTGTTTCTAAGGACAAAAAGTAATTGGACAAAAGCTGGGAAAAAAGATTTCCCGAAGGCATTTCTTTGTCTCCGTAGGCGCGGACCTCTTCTCCATTGTCTTTAAAATAAATGGTGTCACAGTAAACGGCTCCCAGCGCAGGATTTTCTTGTAAAATTTGAACCTGCTTTTCGAACTTGGTGGGAAGAATCAAGTCATCAATGTCCAAAACCGTAAAGAACTCACCATCAATAAAATCCCTGGCAAAAACCCGCGCTTTGCAAAGACTCATGTTTTGAGGGGTTTTTAAAATGCGAACTTTATCTCCAAATTCGGATGTAATTTCAGCGCTTTTATCTGTGGAGCAATTGTCCACAAAAAGAACTTCGAAGTTAGAATAGGTCTGAGCAAAAACACTCTCTAAGGCCTGGCGGACATATTTTTCCCCATTGTAACAGTTCATCAAAAGACTGACTTTTCCTGGCGTCACAAAACCCTTCCTTTTCCCATGGATCCTTCTCTCAAAGATCCCCTCCCCCTCCGGGGATGTCAATTATTGACCCAGAAATCAAAAGGACGCAGAATCAAGCTTCCATGAAAGCACCAAAAATTTCCGTCACATCAGAATCCTTTTCCTTTCACCCTGTGCTGCGCGAGGAGCTGCTGTCCTCCTTTCCAGGAGCCAAATTTCGTGAAGATAAGAGCAAGCTGAGCAAAGAGGAATTGCTGGAATTTTTAAAAGATTCGGATGGAGCCATTGTTGGATTGGACCCAATGGATGACGAGGTTTTGTCTCGACTTCCCAAGTTGAAAATGATTTCCAAATATGGAGTGGGTCTCAACAACCTGGATCTTCATGCCATGGAATCCCGTGGCGTTCAGTTGGGTTGGACCGGCGGAGTGAACAAAGAGGCTGTCAGTGAAATTGCTGTGGCTCAGATGATCAATATTGCACGAAACATCTCCTCCTCCAGAGATCTTCTTCGCTCCGGAAAATGGGTAAAAAACGGAGGTCGCCAACTTTCCGAACTCACCATTGGTGTGATTGGAGTGGGCCACATTGGCAGCGAAGTGATTCGAAAACTGATGGTTTTTGGGCCTCAAATTTTGGCCTGCGACATTGTTTCTAAAAAAGATTTTTTGGAGCCCTTTGGAATTCCCCAAGTGGGCCATGAAGAAATCTACAAAAGCTGTGACATCATTACTCTCCATGTTCCCTTAGACGAATCCACCCAAAACATGATCCACAAGGAAACCTTTGAAAACTTTCGACCAGAAAGCATTTTGATCAACACGGCCCGTGGCGGATTGGTCAACGAATTGGATCTTCAGGAAGCTTTAAAATCGGGACCACTCTTGGGGGCGGCCATGGATGTTTTTGAAGAGGAACCAAACACCACTCACCCCTTATTTCAATTGCCAAATTTTTTCCCCACGCCCCATATTTCAGGAAATTCCAACCAAGCCATTTTGAACATGGGAAGATCGGCCATCGAGCACTTAAGAAACTTTTTCTCAAAGGATTCTCAATGATCTTTTTGAGCCACTGGATCAACGGAAAAACTCCCTGCTACGGAGGGCGGCAAGAAAATTTGGTGATTGAACCTTCCAGCCGCATGGAAGAAGGTGCCACTTCCAACTCTTTAAAAGTTCACTTGAGCAATCACGTGGGAACCCATATGGATTTTCCTCGACATTTTGATGCTCAAGGAAAAACTTTAAGCGATTACTCTGCGATAGATTTGAGTTTTCAAGCTCCAAAATTGATTTCTATGGAACTTTTGCCGGAACATATGATCTCTGTTGAGGACCTTAAAGATCATGTGGATGATCAAATGGACTTTCTGTTGCTGCGAACAGGATTTGAAAAGCGCCGTGGTGAGGAGTCCTACTGGAACAACAATCCCGGCTTTTTACCGGAAGTGGGATTTTGGCTCCGAGAAGAGTTTCCAAAAGTTCGTGCCATTGGATTTGATTTTATTTCTTTGACCTGTTTCCAAAAAAGAGAACTGGGTCGAGAAGCCCACCGTGCGTTTTTAAATCCCTTTAAAGACAAACCGCCAATATTGATTGTGGAGGACATGAAACTGGCCCATGCCCCCCACACTCTTCGACGCATTCACCTGGCTCCGCTGATGATTGAAAATGCAGACGGAGCTCCAGTGACGGTTCTTGCGGAATAAGTTTTAAAGACCCATCCAAACTTCTTTTCGAAGAAGTCCCACAAAGTCATAGGTTCCATCACCGTAGGGTTTGAACACACCCGCATCTCCTTGAAGCAATCGGTAATTGACCTTCAGAATGCTGTCATAAAGGGAGCCGTGGGTGAGAATGACAGTATTCGTACCTGCCAACGGCAACTCCGCCATATGATCTTTCAATGCGGTATACATGGGATCTATTTCTTCATCCAACCATGTGGGGGGACGAGCGGCCCAATTCACAACTTCGCCTAGAGTCCCGAAGGCCAACTGTGCCATTTGTTTGGTTCGGCAGGAAGGGCTGGTATAAATGTGCCCCACGGTGAAGTTGTTGTTTCGAAAAACTTCACCCAACTTTGTGGCTTCCATTTCACCCGTCGCATTGAGCTGACTTCCCACCACGCAAATTCCATTGCGATCAATGTAATTCATGTCGGAATTGGGATCATCGGGATCTCTGGTCGTGTGTCGAAAATAAAGAACATAGCCACCCTCAGCCAAGATGGATGGATCGATGTCTTTGATTTCAATGGGATCTTGTGGCGTCTCGGGAGCTTCTTGGCTCTCCGGCGCATCACTGGCCTGAGACAATACGGAATCCTCACTTTTTGTGCACCCAACTGCCAAAACTGAAAAACCAAAAGCCAATAAAACTTTGCGAACTGTCACGACAAACCTCCTTTTTAAGGGTCGATGTGCCATGGTAATGAATTTTGCTTTCGAAAGTCTTCGGACAAAAAACCACATTTACAAATTTTGATTTATAAAGGCGCAGAGGCGATCAAGAAGCCCTGGTGACCCGACTTTCGGACTGAAGAAATCCTCCAGTTTTGTGTGACAACCAAACCTTCTGCATTCTGACATTCCACAGCAAGAACCTGATCTTCCTGGGAAAAATTAAGTGGATTGGAAAATAATTTTCTTAGTTCTTCAGGCTCTTTGAGAGACGGAGAGAGCTCCCAAACCCACTGCCCCAAAAAATTTCCGTCTTTCATCTTCAATTTTATAAGTAGGGCCTGGTTGAGAAACAGCACCTTGCCTTCCATTGAAAGAATACAAACCTGACATTCCAAAGAATCAAAGACCTTTTTTAAATCTGCGGTGTGCTTCAGAAGGAGCATCAAAGCTTCCGACTCACTCCCTTGATCCCCTTTTTTGACTTCAAAAAGGGAACAGCTTTTCTTTTCACCCAAACAGGTCTCGATGATACTTTCAGAAAGCGCATCCAAAAACTCCACAGAGTTGGCTGAAAGATGGGGAATCAATTTTTCCAAGGTGGATATGGTCATTGCTCTTTTTCCCCGTTCCAAAAGAGAAACATGGGTGCGATCCAATTCCGCAAGCTCTGCCAATTCCTCTTGGCTCAAGCCTTTCAAGTGCCTGAGGTTTCTCAGTGTCGCAGCCATAATTTGGTTCAAACGACAGTCCGAGGGAGCCCCTTCCAATTCAGAATTCATTGATTTATTTCTCGCTTTTCTCAAATGAATTGAGCTTCTCAGCTAACATTAACGTAAAAAACATCCCACTTTCATTGGCCATGTGAGCACCATTTTCCATGGGCAATGGATGATCTGAATGAAATCTCCCCAAATGAATAATATGATCTGAATCTACAAAGTAGGGAGCGTATGCCCGAAGTGAAGTGTAATGATATTCAAAAATTGATGGATGAATAAGAAAATAAAGTTCAAAACCAAGATTAGAAAACTCCTTGGCCGTTAGTTTTAAATTTTCCAATTTCTCCGGATCTGCCTTAACCGGGCTACCATCGTCAACAATCGCAAATTTGGTGGGCTTTTCAATAAAATAGGTTTTAAAATTTTCACCGACCAAAATCTTTCTCTTCCGTGATTCCTCTTCTTGATCACGCACGGGATTGGAGACAAGCTTCGAATAGAATTCAATTTGAGGGAGTTTTAGATAAAAACGATTGGCCAATATGTCTCTCAATGAAATATAGAACTTCCTGTAATTCTCAAATTGAAAAAACGAAATTAAGCGATTTAAACTTATTCCCGAATGAGAAACTGGTAAAATATGTTCTTCTAAAGTCTCCTGGTTCAATTCCACCAGATCACTTGGAACTTTAGATTTTACTGTTAGAGGGAGATTTTCACTGAGCCACGACGTAAAATCTTTAACATTCATTTTCGAAACTTTACTCACCCAATCCTTGTGGACCAACAAACTCGCATCCAAACCCACATCCATAGTCCAATAGTCATAAGCTAAAATAACTTTTCCACCTGGCTTCAAATACACTTTCGAAAGAAGCTTGATCACCTGGATCATTTCCAAATTGATTCTTTGAGCCCCCCAATTGAAAAAACGAATTTTAAGCCCCGTTTTTTTCTCCAAAACATCTGGCAAATATCCGTAAGTAGAACTGTCTCCAAATACAAGTATATCCACACTCTTTGGAGGCTCACCAAAGAGTGAGAATTCAACCAATGGATCTTGATTTTCCTCTTCTTGAACCATGTCTACAGTTTTCAGAGAACCGAGATCAAATTCATTCCCAAGCATTCTTTCATAGGTTTTAAGAAGTGGATTCTGAATCCATTGATCCTGATTCATTTGGTACAATTCAATTCCCGACAGGTGAAATGCCGCAACTCCAATCAAACCCAGAAGACATGTTCCAAAATAAACTCGTAGCATCGCAAACCTCTTAAAATTAAAACTGAAAGTAGATGTACGGCTGTTCATGACCACTCAAAAACAAAGCCAAAAGAAAAAGAGCCGCCACCCATAACAAATTCATTTTTCGCTCAGTCAAATAGATCTCCCCCTGTCGATTGACTTTATAAACCTGGAGCAAATGGTCTAAAGATACAAAGGCAACTCCGATAAACAAAGGTAAAATATGATGGGGTGTTTGACGGGTAATAAAGCGAACTTCATTGCCAATCATAAAAACTTTAGAAAGGATCAAATTTGCATCCGAAAAGCTCAGGCGGAAATAGCTCCAAGCAATCACAACAATAGACATCGTTAAAATATACCGAAGGACTACTGGAATCCTATCAAAGAGCTTTGAAAAACGTTTTTCCAAAACCAACACGATTCCATGCAAACCTCCCCAAATCACAAAGTTCCAGGCCGCTCCATGCCACAATCCAGAAAGAAGAAATACAACCATTATATTGAGCGAGTTCCGACCTTTTGAAACTCTGGATCCACCAAGTGGAATGTACAAATAATCTCGAAACCAAGTAGACAGACTGATATGCCACCTTTCCCAAAATTCTCCAAGACTGACGGCTCGATATGGATAGTTAAAATTAGCTGGAAGTCGGAATCCAACCAAGAGAGCTAAACCAATGGCCATATCCGTATATCCACTAAAATCAAAGTAGATTTGAGCACTATAGCCCACCACAGTGGCCAGAGCATCTACCGAAGACATTTCAGAAATTCCATAGCCAATGTTCCAATTGACGTACGAGCCCAAATTATCTGCAAAAAGCAACTTTTTTGTAATTCCCCAAAGAATAAGAGTGGTCGCCAACATGAGATCTTTCCGGGTAAAGGAAAATCTTTGGTGCATACTGCTAAACATATTCTTAGAACGTAAAATGGGTCCCGCTGCCAGATGAGGCCAAAAAGAAACAAACAGCATGGATTCAAAAATATTTTCCATGGGTTGTGTTTTCCTTCGATTTAAATCTACGAAATGACCAATGATGGTAAAGGTATAAAATGAAATCCCCAGCGGAAGAATCAGTTCTAATGAGTAATGACCAACACCAAAAATATTAGAGACAAAAAAATTGTAATATTTAAAAAAACCAAGAATTGCCAAATTCAATGAGATTGAGAATCCCAGAATTCCTTTTTTTCCTCGAAAAATGCCGGGAGAAACCAAATGCATGTAGATGCCTTGAGCTAAAAGCAACAGGGCTCCCGGGGGAAACCAGGTTGCATACAGGAAAACGGAATACACTGCGATAAAACGATTGAGCCGTTTTTGATTCCATCCCAAACCGACTTTAAAAAATGCAAACAAGGCAAAGAAAAGACTGATCAAAAGAATGGATATATTCTCTGTAAATTCCAAAAATCACCTCAAATAACTTTTATGACCACACCCAATCCCATTTGCCACGTATTTTTTGGCCAAATGAAACCTTAGAGTCACAGGAGTAAATGCACTGTCTAAAAATCAAAGATCCAAAACCATCTCCATTTGGCTTTGGATCACTGGTGCCGATCTTTTTATAACCAAGATCTTTTGCACACTTCACAAGAGCCTCATTGTAACTCCCGTGGGGAAAGCTCATGGTCTCAACGGGCCGCCCGACCAAAGTTTCAAGAACTTCTTTGCTCTCTTTTATTTCAAGCTTTGCCATTTCAAAATCTAAATCTGCCAAGGGCCGATGAGTCTTCCCATGTGTTCCCAATGTCACCAAAGGATGCTTTGCCAAAATTCGAATCTCCTCTTCACTCAGATACTCCGGATAACTGGAGCTTAGAAAATCGGTCACGATAAAAATGGTAAAGGGAAAGTTAAACTTCTCTAAGAGGGGCAAGGCCCGCAAAAGATTGTCTTTGTAGCCATCATCAAAGGTCAAGCTGATCGAATGGGAGTTCCTATCCGAGTCTTCAAAGCGAACCACTTTTAGACCCAATGTTTTGACGTCCTGAAGAAAGCTTTCAAATTTTGATTGTTCTAAGGAGTAAAGGTCTTCTTTCTGAAATCTTGCGGAATCGAAGATCGAATGGAACATCAATGAACGGTAAACTTCCAAATTTTGTTTTCCACGAATGGCCGCCAGAAGGCTTGCCATTCGGTGCTTCAAACAAAACCGAGTTTCATTTTTCATTGGACTGGGCCCAAAGAATTCCTCGCTCTTTGGCTCTTTGCTCAAAGCGTGAAATCTGATGGGTTGAAATCTCTGTAATGTCTTTTTTATCCAACCAGTGATTGTACCATTCTGAGGTGAAATCAATGGTTTCCGAGAAGTTCAATGTGGCAACCCAATGGAGTCTTCGAAGGGCCTTGTCACAGTTCAACTTTAGCAAGCCCGCTTCATTTTTCGCATAGGGGTCTTTTTCATCCACAATCCATTTGAGACTGGGAATGCGCTTCTTAATTTCTTCCAAAACCCCATTGACGCTAATCTCTGTCTCTGTGGGAGGACCAAAGTTGAAAGATTCTCCAACCAGCTCGGAAGAAGAGGATTTCAAATACAACTCAGAGGCCAAATTCAAATAACCACTGAGCGGTTCCAAAACCAGCTGCCAAGGTCGAGTGGCTCGAGGAGCACGAATGATCAGATCTTTTCCAGACTCAATGGCACGCATGGCATCGGGAATGATGCGGTAGTTGGCCCAATCTCCTCCGCCAATGACATTTCCTGCACGGGCGGTGGCGATCCCTAAGTCTTTTCGGTGACAAAAATAGGACCGGTAGTAAGCGCTGAAGCAGATCTCCGCACAGGCTTTCGAAGCACTGTACGGATCTTTTCCGCCCAAGCGATCTGGTTCTCTGTAACCAAAATCCCATTCGACATTTTCATAGCACTTGTCCGAAGTGATCATCACCGCCGCTTTGATGGAGGGTGTGGAACGAATGGATTCCAAGATATTCACAGATCCACCCAAGTTCACATCAAAGGCATCTTTGGGCTGATCCAAACAGGTTTTTACAATGGCCTCGGCCGCCAAATGAAAAACAATGTCCGGCTGAACTTTCTCGAAAACCCCTTTTGTGGATTCAAAATCACGAATGTCCACCAGGTTGTGACTGGCCAACTTCTCATCCAGGTGAAGCAAATGAAAATGTGAAGGATCATCAAACACTTCCTTGCTCAACCCGTGAACTTCTGCACCCAGCTTCATCAACCAAAGGCTGAGCCAAGAACCCTTGAAACCCGTGTGGCCAGTGACTAAAACTTTTTTTCCTTGAAAGACATTTTTAAACATAAATTCACTTCTTTAAGAGGTTTATTTGCTCAATTCTTTATTCTTTTACTATCGAATGGAATTGGGAACCCATGGAGCATTTCCTTCTTCCCACAACTCATTCAGATAAATCTTATCGCGAAGAGTGTCCATGCACTGCCAAAATCCTTCATGACGGTAAGACACCAATTGCCCATCTTTGGCCAAGTTCGCCAACGGAGCCTGTTCAAAAATGGTCAAATCACCGTCTTTCAGGTAATCAAAAACTTCCGGCTCCAAAACGAAAAATCCGCCATTGATCCAGCCCACACTGGCTTGAGGTTTTTCTTTGAATTCCACAACAAGATCCCCGTCAAAGATCATTTCACCGAAGCGAGCCGGTGGGCGCACGCCAGTGACCGTGGCCAATTTTCCATGGGATTTGTGAAAGCGAACCAAGGCCTCCAAATCCACATTGCTCACACCATCTCCGTAAGTGAGCATAAAGGTTCCCTCTTTGTAAAGGTGGTCACGCATGCGCAAGATGCGACCTCCCGTCAAAGAGTCATTTCCCGTGTCGATCAAATTGACCCGCCAATCACAAGGACCCGAGTTGAAGTGCTCCACCTTTCCCGAACTCAAATCAATGCGAAAGTCGGAATCTGTGGAGTAAAATCGCATAAAGTAATCTTTGATGTATTCCTGCTTGTAGCCCAGTGCCAAATAGAAATCCTTAAATCCAAAACTCGCGTAATGGTTCATGATGTGCCAGAGAATGGGGCGATCTCCCACTTCAATCATGGGCTTTGGACGCACATCTGTCTCTTCACTCAATCGAGTTCCTTTTCCGCCACACAGTATGATTGTATTCATTTTGCCATCCTCTCTAAAGGTTTCAAATTCGATTCCATATTATTCTCAATGATTCAAAATCAGTTTCTGATTGAAAAACGTCTCTTTGTTTTCTGCCAATTCTTGCCAAGAGCCCTTTTCAAAAATATTTCCCTGATGGACCACCAAAATTTGGTCTGCCACTTTGACCGTTTCCAAGCGGTGCGCGATCAAAAGTATGGTCAATTCCCTCTGGCTCTTCAACCGCTCTAATGTGTTCTTGATCAGCAATTCCGACTCTGAGTCCAAAGAGCTGGTGGCTTCGTCCAAAATCAAAATCTCAGGCTTTCGAATCAGGGCTCGAACCAAAGCAATTCTTTGCCGTTGTCCGCCAGAGAGCTTACTGCCACGATCCCCCACCATAGTGTCCAATCCATTCTCCAGATCATAGACAAACTCCGCATGGCAAAGTTCAATGGCCTGTTTCATCTCTTGCTCGGACACACCCTCCTGGCCAAACAAAATGTTATTTCGAATGGTATCATGAAAAAGTAAAGTGTCCTGAGTGACGTAAGAAATTTTGGAGCGCCATGAATCCAAAGAAATTTCAGACAAAGACTTCCCATTGATTTTATAAAGACCACGGCCGATGGAATAAAACCCAATCAATAAATCCACCAAAGTGGTTTTACCCTGACCAGAGAGCCCAACAAAGGCCACCATCTCCCCTTTTTCGATTTTTAAATTCAAATTGGAAAGAACCTTTTTCCCAGGGACATATTCAAATTCCACTTGGGACATTTCTAGGTTTTTAAACTCAGACAGGCTTTCCCCACCCTGCCGCTCTTTGACCTTTTCGCTTTCATTTAACATGTGAAAGACCTGACCCAGTCCAGGATAAGAAACAAATAGATTGTTTTTGATCCCCTGCATGGAGGTGTAAGAAGGGAGCAATCTTTGAAAGGCCACTAGAAACACAATCAAATCCGGAGAGGCCACACCCAAAAACTGACCGGCATACAAGACCGCACACAAAATCAAAACTCCGATGGGGTTGGAAAAAATCTGAATGGCACCAGAAAGAAAGTAGGTTTGACTCCAGTTGGTTTGAAATTCTCCAATTTTTTGAAACAGGCGACTTTGTAGAAACCCTTCATATCCGGCCGCCTTAATAAATTTAATCATAGAGAAGCTTTCAGAGAGATCCCCTTGAAGTTCTGCATTCAGTGCTGTGGCCTGAGAACCCACCCGTTCACACTCGGTGGTGATTCGGCGAAGGGGGTAAAAGAAAGCCAATCCTATTCCCAATGCAAGGGCTGTCAATGTGGGCGAAATATAAAGAGCAATAGAAACGTAGAGCAAAACGGAAAATCCAAAAGAGATCCACTGGGAAAGATAAAGAAAACTTAAAGAAGCTCGATTGGCTTCCGTCACGACGGAGCTGATCAAAACGCCCTGTCGGCTGCTTTGAAAAAATCCAAGATTGCCTTTCAAATAACTGCTGACCAATTTCTGCTGAAGCTCTTTCAAAACCAATCCAGAAGAATTGGAAATGTTTCTTTTTGAACCGTACATAACGGCTCCTCGAAAGATAAAAAGTCCAATCATGGACAGGAGCAACACCTCAATGCTTGGTTGGACGCCAAAGTACAAAAAAATCTTTTCAAGCCAAGCAAAGCTGGAATTGCCCTGGCCCTCTCCCAAGATTTGGTAGAACACAGGAACAATCAATGCCAGCCCAAAACCTTCCAGAAAATTTTCGAGAAAAAAGAGCAGACTGACTCTTAAAAAATAAAGTGGCTTCATGCGAAGCAAATCTTTCAAGATGTTCCACATGGACAGGCGCTGACTGGACGGAAAACTCAATGGGGCCTCCGTTCCTGGATAAGTTGTTTTGCCATTTGAACCACTCTTCGAGAGTTTTCACCATCTTGATGTTGATGAAAAAATCCCAAAGAGGACTTCCGCGTCTCGCCATAATGGTCGGGATCTTTAATGGCCATCTCAATGGCTTCAAGCAAACTCTTTTCGTCCTTCACCTTAACTCCAGGAGTGATTCGGTCTTCAAAATAATCAAAATAAAGCTCACGATCTTGAGAGGTGTATTTTTCCAAGTCGTAGCAGTAGAAGATCACCGGACGCTGAAGATGAAGAAAGTCAATGTACACACTGGAATAGTCCGTAATAAGGACATCGGAAATTTTCAAAAGCTTTTGGGTTTCCACATCGTTGGTCAGATGTACCACGGCATTTTCTGAGAGGCGCTCTTTCAAAATAGAGTTGTGGTCTTTTTGAAGAACCACAATCTTTTGTTCCGCCAAAGATTCTTGAGCCTCTGGATTTTTGTGGAAAATTTTGTAATTGAGACGTTTGTCCAAAGAGTCGCGAAAGGTGGGAAGATATCCTACAATTTTATGGTCCTTGAATTCCTCCAGCCCCAGCTCTTTTAAGATTTCATCTCTTTGATCCACAAAGTAAAACGCATCATCTCGAGGTTGGCCCGTCAAATACAGGCGAGGATTGTTAAAAGCTTCCATCATAATCTGCTTAAAGCCTTCCGAGGTGTAAATGATGGCGTCGTACTCTTCCAACTCCACTCGCCCTCGAAACCATTCCAAAATGCGCATTTTCACGGACCGTTGATTGTAGCGCTCCATCATCTTGGGGCTTCCGTAAAAAATCTTTTTTAAGGGAACTCCATGCCACAAATGAACTTTGATAGAATTTCGTTTTGAAAAGTTTGGGATTTCATCGTGAAGTTCTCCACAGATAAAATACACCTGACCCCGAAGTCCCAACCAAAAGGCTTTCCATGTGTTGGGTCGAACCGTTTCCACTTCCAGATTTTTCAATTGCTGTTCCACTTCCGCAAAGGAAGTGACTGCCACCACGCGAACATGATCTTCATTTTGTTTTAAAAAGTTTAAGAGGTACCAAGAATTTCCCGAAAGACGAACGCCTCCGCCATCGTCCATTCCAATCAACCACAGGTGTGGATCCTTGGGGACCACCCATTCAAAAATGCGTATTAAAAAATTAAAGCCCGCAAGCTTTAGAAATTCAGAAATCTTCATAAGAATGATCCCTAAAGTTTTCTAATTTCACCTTTATTGTCAAATACTTATGGCACCTTCAGAAAGAGTCCTGTCAACCAGACTCAGGCTGTCAAAAAATCTTGTGTCTGCACTCTCTATCTTGGTTTATAAAAAGAATATGCGCGAAAATGTCATTCCTAATTTTTTCACTCCGTGGATCCATAAAAAACAGGTCCAAAAGGCGCTTTTGACCCTAAATTTGCTGCTTGCCATCCATTTTTTGTACCGTTTCAATGAAATGATTGAGGAGAATCGCTACGAAAAGCTCTATCACCTCAAGGTAGATCACCTTCAGGTGCTAGGCTTCCTTTTGCTCGATTATTATAAGAACTGTAAAGAGCTTCCTACGGAGCTTGGAGACGTGGATGAACTTCAAAGATGCATCACTTACCCCATCAAAAATCACAATGTGACGGACACCTATAACAAGCCACTCTATTACGTCCGAACGCCTCACGGAGCCATTGCGTCGCATTATGCCAACAACGCCCTGTTTAAATCAGAGACTTCCATCGATGCCACAGCCCTTTACGTGGATACGGAAAAAATGCGGGCTCAGATCGTCGTTTTATCAAGCCCGGTCATGGAATACTGCTGCCACTGGAAAGAGCCTGCACCGGTCAACTTCACAGGTCATCCTTCCCGTCCCAAATAATTGGCAACGGTCTGAATCGGGTCTGGAAAATGGTCAAAGTCCACATAGGCCTTGGCAAATTCTCGAGGAACTCTTGAAATATTGCCCAATGACCTTCCACCTGAAGAAATAACGTCTTCCACGCCATTTAGAAAACTTTCTTGATTGAAATAAGGATGCAAACATTCCAGGAGCAGGGGCCTTGCAGCCTCGCAGATTTCCACAGAGGTTTCGTCAAACAAGCACATCACCGGTTTGTTCAGGGCCAACAGCTCCAACAGTGAGGTGCTGGGAAGTTCAGAAATGAACAGATCAAAATCTTCCACTCGGTCCAAGAGTTTTTCGCCAGAACCAATGGCCTCTATCTGAGGGTGGGAAAGAATCTTCTTTTCCAGAGGATAGGCCTTGTTTTCAATTCCGTATCCAAATTTAAAAGTAAATTTCACATTGGAACTTAAACCAGATTCCAGTCTTTCCAATAGCTGATAACGCAGGTTTACCAAACCGGAATCATCCATTCGCCCCCACTTGAACAGGGCATTGTACACACCCGTTCCGGCGTAGATGTAACAAATTCGAAGGGGTTGATTACCTTTGAGGTCTGGATTTTCCGCACCTTTGCTCTTTTCAAGAAGATTGTGAAAATAAATGTCGCCAATGACTCCCACGGAACACTCGGGTCTTCCCGTTTGCTTTTTTGCGTACTCGAAATCCGCCTTCACCATTTGACTGTAAAGCAAAAAATGGCAGGAACTGTCGGAATGCATGCGCGCAGAAAACGGAGTGAAACCACTTCCTCGAACCACTCCTGTAGTTCCCCCGTGAAGCATAAAAAAGGATTTCCGCCCCAACCGCCTTAAAATTTCGTGCAGGATTTCCGTTTCAATGACGTAATAGGATGCAAAAACAAACTGAATGTTAAATTTAGAGATCAACTTCTGCGAAAGATCAAAAAGAGCAGAAATTTTCTCAGCATCATTTTCTAGGAACTTCTCTATCTCACAACTCATCACGGAAACCATAGAAATTTCTTGGTACTTTGGCCCACTCGCTTGGGACTTCAAAATGAGGTGACGCATTTTTTCAGTGGGCACCGGCCTCTGAAAACGAGACCGTTTCCACGCAGAGTCTTCAAAAAACAAAACATTAAATCTTTGAGAAAGCCTTTTCAAGATCTGATCGTGATTCCAATCCACCATATGAACCAAGTAGAACGGCTTCGAATTGAAAAAAAATGAAATCCCAAAGACCGAAGTCAATAGCGAGGACCAACTCTTATAAGAAGTCTTTCCCAGAATCTTTTTTAGGAAAATTTTAAATAAAGAATTTTCGGTGTACCAGGACGGCGATGAAGCCTGTGGCAATGGAGATGGACCTTCATGAACCTTGACTTGAGGTGCCCATTGGCGAAAGACCTCCACCAAATTTAATGCTCCCACAGAAATGGAGCCGTAGAGATCTGAAAACTCAAAATGATCGAGCAAATACTTCAGCTTATCCAACTCATAGGCATAAAGAAAAAAAGGCAAACGCATCGAGTGTGTTTGACTCTGAAAGCAAAAGGAATTTTCACCCAGTTCCTCTTGAGCATTCTCTTCACAAAATTTGATAAACTCTGGGAATACCTTGTATTTGTCATAGATAAAATCCGTGTTCACCGGACTGGAAATAAAATCCGAAAGCACAGAATAGGAAATTCCAGAACTCTTTAAGGAATGAACACCTTCTTCTGTCCAAGCCAAAACCAGAGAATCCTTGTCCATGTGATCTCGAAAAAAATCCAAGTCCTCGGAACTGGAAATCAAAAAACATTTTTTCAAAGGTGAGGACTCAGATTCTGCCATTTCAAGGCTCAATCACACGTTCAACAAAAAAAGCCTCTGCCGCATTCAATCCCGCTTGAGACCCTCGGACCGTGGCCAAAGCCTCCACCACTTTAAAACTGCGTGGATGAGGGGCTTCCCTCATTTCAGAGTCGTAACATTTCAGGGCTTCGAGCTTCGTCGAAAGGGTTTCTGAAATGTTCACAAAACAGTTGGGCACAAACTGAGACCGAGATTGAACAGAACTCCACTCGGTGCTGGAAGGAATTTCGAAAGTTAAAATCTTTCGAACAGAAGATCTGGGAACGCCGCGAAAAGCCGTCAATACGGCTTCATGGGCGACTCTGTGGTCCACATTTAAATCCGCATTGGAGTGGGTGTAAATCACCTCCGGGTGGAAATCCTTCACTTCTTGCTCGATCTTTTGAATCACTTCCAGAAGGGGATACTGATCAAAGCGGTTGTCCGCAAAATCCAATGCGGAAACTTTTTGAACTCCCAAAGTTTGACAGGCTTGGATCAATTGCTCCCGTCGAGCCTCCACTTTGGCACCCGGCCGTGAGGTTTCACCGTCACCCAGAGCCAAGACAAAGACTTCATCCCCGTCTTTGGCGTGTTTTGCCAAAGTTCCACCGCAGCCTAAAACTTCATCATCGGGATGCGCCACAACCACCAAAATTTTCATGAATCCGTCCTTCCTGAAGCTTCACTCATTCAAAGGGAATATTTTGTTTAAGGATATTGCCCGAAGTTAAAATGGACAATGAATTTGGCCCGCAATTAAAGATTAAATCCAAAATGCTCATGTAGGGCAAAAACTCCCCATAGGCCTGTGGGTAAACCGGGTGTTGATAATCTTGAAAGTAAAACTTTAAGTTTTTAGCTCGATACTCTTCTAGAAGGACGTAATCTCTTCCATGAGCTCCAAAGACGATTTTGTTTGCCTCCAAAGCTTCCATCATTTGAAAGATTCCCTCATTTTTGGGCTGATCAATGGGAAGATCTGTGGATCGGATGAGCTTTACATTTAAACCTAAAATCTCAAGAAAGGTTTTCGTCATTTCAAAGACCAAATCTGAAAACTCCCCGTCATAGGATTCATAAAAGGGTCGAATCTGATCCATGTATTTTGAAAAATAAGGAGTTTTTCCGTAACAGGTTTCAAGACTTTTCAGATGCTGACGTTGCCAAGGTATCTGCGGATTGATTTTCAGCTTTGAAATCTGATCCTCTTCTCCTTTGAGAACTGGAACCGTCAACCACATGGGACCTTGGGAAGTTTTGATTTTGTTTCGAGTTGTAAAATCCCTTTTCGAATGGGAGACATGCTCATAATAAACAAAGGTGTCGCAAAGACTGATTTTATGGAAGTAACCCAACCAAGGGAGGTAGGCCGGCTGATGGGCAGAGACAATCATTGCCCCCTCACCTTCTCCTTGTAGTAACCTTCACGAACTTGCATGGGGTTTCCAAAAATCAAAGAATACGGCGGAATTCGAACTCCATCCACCACACAGCCTGAAGCCACCACGGAATGCTCGCCAATGTGAGCCCCACCTTTGATCACCACATGACTTCCAACGAAGACATTTTTCTCAAGGACGATGGGCTTTCGATCGATGTCTTTTGAAAGGCCAATGCAGCGTTTGTGAGAATCTGCGCTGTTGATAGAAACAAAAGAGGCAATGTCGCAATGGTCCCCGATGCGAACTTCCACGCCTTTGGCATTCACAATAGAGTAACCCCCTATGTAAACGCCCTTACCGATCACTGGATCTCCATGAATCCATGCGGTCGGATGAAAGTCGTTGTGGGGAATTCCAAGAATTTTGCGTCGCAACCACTTGATCATGGACTGGTAAAATCCCCAAATTTCAACTGCTCACCAGGCTCCAGGTCCCGCGCACAGGTCTTTCCGACAATTTCTTCCAAAAGAATGGGAGCCAATCCGGTGCCCGGTCTTTTTAAGGACAGATCTTCCACACGAAAGACCTCCCCTTTTGCGATGTTTTTCCCGGCAACAACACTTCGACGGGCAATCTTTCGCATCTCATACTCTTCCGGACTGGGAAACAGATCGCCCTTTCCCATGATGGTGGAAGACAATCGAATGTGATCCACATAGGCCTTCAGCTCTTCAGGATTTTCCGAGAACCAATGGTCTGGACCCGGAAGGTTTTTATCTAAAGTAAAATGCTTTTCAATGATCCGAGCGCCCAGTGCCACGGACAAAGAAGCCGCCATGTACCCTTGAGAATGATCTGAAAACCCCACCAACAAACCTGGAAATGTGCGCTTTAAACTTTCAATCCGTTTCAAATTGATGTCTTCCGGAGGTGTAGGATATTGAGAAATGCACAACAGCAAGGCCAGAGGATGGCCTTCGTAAAATCCCGCCGCTTGAAGACTCAAGTGAATTTCGGACAGGTCCGCCATTCCACAAGATAAAATCAAAGGCTTTCCGCAAGCGCGGTACTTTCGGATCAAAGGGATGTTGTTGAAATCATCAGATCCAATCTTGACCGCATCCATTCCCAATTCCAAAAGAAGTTCCAAGTCTGTGTAGTTTTGCGGAGTGGACAAAAAGTGGATTCCCACCTTCTTGCACTCCGCCTCCACCTTCACCCATTGTTCTTTTGAAAATTCATAACGGGTAAACAGATCTATCATGGACTCTGTCACTTCTTTGCCTTGGGACATATAAGTGTAGGTCAAATTTTTATCGTCAATCAGCTCTGAGACTTTGAAGGTTTGAAACTTAATGGCATTGGCTCCGCAGTCCTTTGCCACTTGAATCATCTCGAAAGCCTTTTCCAACTCACCATTGTGGTTGATTCCCGCCTCTGCAATCACAAAGGGTTCGGAACGCTCATTGATTTCAAAAGACCCAACCTTAAACATCACTCACTGTCTTCCATAAATTGAAATTCATGAACCACATCTTGCCAAGGTCTCATTGTGTAAACCCGTTTTCTCTCATCGTGAGGAGGTACGGTTGTAAAACCAAAGGTTTGCTTTTGAAGATCGGTCAACGCATCAAACTGTTTTCGGGTAAAGACCTTGGTGTAATCCATTGAAGGTTTGAAGTACCAAGGACTGTACGTGGGAATAAAGTACCAACGGTCTTTAGAGCTGGTCTTCAAAGTTCCTCGATGAAGCAAATTGGCGTTCATAAACACAAGGTCTCCCGCCTTTGCCAAAACCTTTTTCACATCTGCATCCGCAGCCGGCTTTCGCGCTTCATCGTATCCCACTTGAGACAAGCGATGGGTGCGTTCGATGATCTCTGTGGGACCACTGTCCATATCCACATCATTGAGCATCCAAAACGTGATGATCCAAGAGGGATCTTCGGTGACCTGTCGTCCATCCCGGTGCCATTCAAAGGCATAGCTGTCTGTCAAATTTTGAGCTGGATTTCGAAGCTCCGTTTGAGAAAGGATGGCTTTGGTGTGAAAGAGATTTTCCAAAACACCATGGACCAAAGGATGCCCAATCAAAGCATCAAATTGCCGGTATTCACGGGTGGGATTGTAGAAGTGATTTCCACTGTACTGATACAGATTGAAATCCACATCCTTGTCTCGCAAACCTTTGTCCACTTTTTCTTGTTCTTTGCGCGTGATCTCACGGGCCACTTCCACGTAGCCTTTCACTTCCTCTGGAGTCAGAACGCCTTCAATTTTCGAGTGTCCCAGCTCATGGATTTCTTTGGCGACTTTTTTGAGCAAATCTTCATTGTGCTTTTTTGGAATCTCGACTTCCATTTTTTCTCCTCGGGCTCTGTTAACGTTGAGCCACTAAATTCCATGATGAAATGGTTCGGGGCAGCTGTTTGAAAGTGTCCACATGAACCGTTGTTTTTTCTTCCAGATGCAAAATTTCAAAATCCTTAAAGATCTCTCGCAAATGCTTTTCGTCTGAAAAATGCATTTGGGGAGGATGGAAAAACGCCGTTTCCAACTCGAACTGACGGAAAAAGGGATCTTCCTTGGGAGACTTTCCGCGAGAGTATTCGTCGTGTTTGGTGGAATACCAATCAATCCCCACAAAGAAACACTCATCGGCCATGTTCTTTTCAAGACCTTTCAGGCAGCGCTGAATGTCTTCGGTGCGATTGCAAGTCAAAGAGGCTCGGTCCACAATCAAGTCGAACTTTACAGAACCGTAATCAGCCTCAATAAAATTTCCCACCTGAAGATTGTTTGCATATTGAGGATAAAGTTCCCGCAATTGATTTACGGTGTGAGGACTGGCTTCCACACTGTGGTAATCCGCACCGAGGGCTTGAAAAAAATTGATATTGGCGCCTTGCCCGCAGCCCAGTTCCAAAACGGTCATTTTCTCTGGAAGTCGCGAGCGGATGTACATCACTTTGGAAACAAGATCGCTCCAAGGCCAAATGCTTCGTTGCAAGTTGCTCTTGTAGATCTCATCGTAGTGATTTGAAAAATCTGTATAATTCATTCCTCGCCTTTACAGTGAATTTAAAAGTTCATAGGTATCAATCAAAACATCGTTGGTGAAAAACACCTTTCCAGCACTTCTCCCCACCAGACTCACATTCGAATACAATTTCATAGCCTCATCGTATCCCTCACGACTGGATTTCGCAAAATCCTTTGTCATGATGGGGAAGCCCTTTGGAAAGGTCATTTTCTGTTCCTCCACCGGCAAAACTTCAGATTTGACCAATCCCAATCCTTTCAGCTCCTCAAGCACTTCTGAAGAGGACAGCTTTTCGATGTCCGCACCCGATCCCAAAACTTCCACACAGCAAGAAAAATGCTTTTCATTGTTGGCCTTAAGATTTTGATAAAAGGTGATGCGGAAAGAGTGAAGGTCCGGATCAAAATTCATGATGTAGTACAAATCGGTGGTGAGGGGCTCTTCAAAGGTAAAGTAAAACAGTCCCACATCGCGAAATTTCAACTCTTTTGCAGGAGAAGATTGCCCGGCCATTTTGTGAAGGAATGGAACCGGCAAGGTCCAAACCAAATGGTCCAAATCAAAGCTTTGACCGCCCACTTGAAGGCTGGAAACCTTTCCATCCTTTACCTGAACGGACTCAATCTTTTGATTGCAAAGCACTTCCACCCCGCGGGATTCCAAATCTGCTCGGAGTTCTGTGATGAATCGACCAATCCCGCCGGTGCGTGGATAAAAGTTGTTGAGACCCGCAGACCCTTCTTCAAAACTGTGAAAGGCCAGGCGCTCGTCCCCCCAAGAATCCTTTTTCAACTCATGGGTCTTTTCCGAAGTGAAACCCACCATGCGGGTCATTCCAAACTGACGAAGGGCGTTTTTGTGAAGTTCTTCTGTCGGCACTCCATAAAACTTTGCCAGGGCCGGCAGAAACAGTTTTTCAGAATAGGTGGGACCGTAGGACTGGTAGACGTAATCCTTGGCGGAATCCAACTCTTTTTTAACGGGCGTGCAGTTGAGAAATTCGGACTCGGCCTTGGTGCGATCCTCCGGAGACAAACTGTTCCCGTTGATAAAAGCACTGTGCTTATAAAGTTGGCCTCCAGCCACAGATCCTGTTTTTAAGATTTCAAAGGAGCGCCACTCATCGGAAAGGTGAGAAAACATCAAAGCATCCACTTCCGAATGCCCCGTTTCCCTCATCACATGGGTGCCATAATCAAAATCCTGACCATGGGGCCCATGGAACGATCGCAACAGGCCTCCCGGCTCTGCCGCCCCTTCAAGGACTTTCACCTGATAATTTTTTTCTGCAAGAACCCTGGCTGCAAACAGCCCGGCGATACCTCCACCGACGACACAAATGTTTTTCACTGGTCACTCCGATATTTAGGAGGAATACGATATGCCAGTTTTTAGGATTTCACTAACGATTCGCTCTGCGCCATGACCGTCACAGAGCTTTTGAGAGCGAGCCACGACCTCTTGAACAAAGGTGGGATCTGAGAGTTGACTCAAGGCCTCTGGAAGCAAGGCCAAAGATTCCTTCCCAAAATCTCCCAAAGCCGCGCCCGCTCCGGATTCTTTCAAGATTTTTTCAATGCCCTTTTGATTTTCAGCCAGGGTAAAGCTGAGGGTGGGAATGCCAATGCAACACCGCTCCCAACTGGTGGCCCCGTTTGCGCCTACAAAAAGCGCAGAAGATTCCATCAGCTGGGGAAAGTTTTCCACTCGGGAATGGAGCTCCCAACCTGGAAGGGATGAAATCCGTTCTTTGACTTGAGAAAAGTGAGGGTCCTCCGAACTTAAAATGACAGTGAAGGACCGTTTTCCATGGTCCTTTAGGTAAGGAAGAGTTTCCAAAATGTAAGAGCCCACCTGACCACTTCCAAAATACAAAATCCCTTGGCTTTTGTTTGCGCAGGAATAACGGGAGCGCGCCACTCTCACCTGAGGGGAAACCAAAGCGTACTTTGGACCCAAAAGAACTTGAACCGAGGGGTTTTGATTGTGATTCTTGTATTCAGCCTCTGACCCTCCCGCCTGATTCAAGATAAAATCACTGCAATGTTGGGCTTGGCAAAAATCATCGAAGACAAAAACTTTTTTCGCTGAAATCTGGGATTCGAAAGGAGCACTCAGTCCATAGTGGTCCACCACTAAAAGATCCACCGTTTGGCGCCCAAGACTTTTTAGAAAAAGCTCTCTGTCTGCAATTTGCTCATTCTCTGTCCAAAGCTGATCCCCCATTTTGGGACCCTCTTCACCCATCCAAAATTGCTTCGCACCAGAAAGCTGGGCAGAAGCGTCCAACGACCCGGGCTGCCTTCGAGAGAAAATAGCAATCTCAAAACCCTGGTTCTGAAGTTCACGGGCCAGCGTCAGGCTTCTCCCCATATGTCCCGCACCAGAATGAATGCCGGAGTCCAGCCTAAATGCGGCCAGCATCTTTTAAAAACCTGTATTTAAATTCCGCAAGTTCCCAATCTTCGGGCTGATCGATGTCTTGAGCCTCCAAAGGAGGAACAACAAAGGCCACACACTTTCCGCCAAAAAGATACTTTTCCCGCTCCAGCGCTTCTGGCTGCCCCCAATAAATTTGCCCCACGTCATGGTACTGCTTCTCTAAGTCTTGAGAGCGTTTGGTTAAATATTCCGGACAGGTGAAAAACACTTCTCCCGATTCTTTCAGACTGAGACGCCGTTGTACGGGATAGGAATACTCTGTCACCGTCACACAAAAATCTGCCGTTTGTTCTTGAAACAATTTGTGCGAGTCCTTTAATTTTTGGGCCGTCACAAAAGGAGCCGTGGGATAGATGCAGCAAAAATGATCGAAAGTCTTTCCCTCTTTTTGATAGGCCTTTAAGACCTCCAACAACACATCAGCAGTTCCGCTGTAATCATCGGAATTTTTATTACTTCGGAGAAAGGGAACTTGGGCTCCAGATTTTTTTGCGATTTCAGCGATTTCCTCACTGTCTGTGGAAACCATCACTTCTTCGAACAGTTCGCTTTGTAGAGCCGCCTCGATGGAGTATGAAATCAATGGCTTTCCCAAAAAATTTTTAATGTTCTTTCCGGGAATTCTTTTGCTTCCCCCACGAGCGGTGATGATGGCCACTCCCTTTTTCACAGTGAAACCCTCCCTTCAGTCATGGTCTTCCAAATTTTCTGAGCGGTGTTTTCGCTGTTCATACAGAAAAATTCTGGATTTGGAACCTGAGCCCTGCCTTCTGGAGCCTGCAAAAGCTCTAGCAATCGTGTTTCAAACTCTTCATAGGTGACCACACGGTAAGGATCCAATTCTTCATGATAAGGAAGGAAACAAAACTCACGGCGGCCCGGATCTAAAAACAAACAGGGAACATTGTGGCCCAAAAGCTCATACCCCATGGTCGAACCCCAGGTCAGAGTGCACTTGGCCGCCATGGCATGCTCATAGGAATTGAACTCGTGGGTCACATGAATCAATTGGCTGTTGTCGATGATTTCTTTTTCTTGAGCATCCGCCACATTGTTGGCGTGGTGTTTGATTCCGATTTTGTATTGAGGAAATTTTTCTGCAAATCGCGCCATCCACCGAATGTGTTCGTAATAATCGGGCAAATAGGCGTCATAAGCGTTGTGAAAGTCGATCATATTTAAACCCAAATAGACCACATCGTAGACTTTATCAGGACGTCGCCCACCAATGGTGTACCAAGAGTACTCCATAAACATAGAACCCACAGGAAAGACATTTCGCAGCTCTCCTCCTTGACGAAGAGCCCTTCGAACCGTGCCCTCTCCCAGTGAAAAGAAGCAGTCCACATCATAATAGAATCCACTGTAGCCACCATGGATGATGTTCTTTTGCAAGGTGGACGTGAACTTCCCACCCATTCTTTTATAGAGTGCGGTCTTTATGGCGCTGGTTTGATAGTGACGCTCTTGAAGCAAATAGGTGGACCCGACCGTTTCAAACAAACTGAAGTAATAAAGATAGCGATCCACCAAGGGCAGATAAATGGCGAACAAATTCGTTTTTAAACTCACCGAATTCCACAGCGATCGAGGGAACACCCTTGTCCAAAAATGAATAAAAACCCGAAGAACTTCTTTTCGGCTGTAGCCTTTATAAAGAGGTCGGTGGATCGAACGGACTTCTGTATCCAATGGGTTCATGGTTACCAAAAGAGGGTTTTTAAAGTACCCAGCCAATTTTTTAAACCTCTTGGCTTCCAGGTCTGACTCAATCCACTCGATCAACAGGTCACATTCCTCCGGCGGAGATTTAAAGGAGCTTTGGGCACCACTGATGACATACAGAAAATACCCATAGAATTTGCCGATATACTTAAGAAGGGACTTTAGCTTGAGCTTTCCGGGATACTGGGCCCGCTTCCAATCGTAAGTCTCCGCCAACTGCTTTTTGAAATCCTGCTTCACCTTATCGTTTGGAAGGTCAAACATCCGTGCCAATGCCGCAAACTCGTTGTCCATTTTCTGAGAATCTGCGAAATCATCAATCACTTTTTTAAACTGATCCACTTCAGGTTCTAAATCCTTGCTGCGGTCATGGGAATATTCAGTCAACATTTCAAAGCTCCCTCAATCCTCGGTATTCACATGGTAGAAGTTTCTGTGAGTTTTATAGTCTGGAGAAAATCTCAACCGACCGTTAAACAGAGCGGAATAAGCTTCCAATTTTTTCTCATCACCCTTAGCCAAATCTTTCACGGCATCTGTCAAAAACCTCTGACCATCAAGGGCAGAGGGCCTCAGTTCTTCGAGTTCCGACACATTTACGGAAAACATTTCCGGATACTTAAAAAGTTCTGTCAATTGAACCTTAAACAAGAAGATTGAAGCCAAAGAAATCCACCACACGAAAGAGCTCTTCATAGAAAAGGCTTTTGACACCAACAGTCCAATCAAGACCCAAAGAGCCAAGTCAAAGGTCACGTAACTCATCGGAGCTTTAACGCCATTGGTTCCCGTCAATAGCATAAGAACCGTAATCCCAATCATTCCAAAAATTGAAACTTTGGCAGACTCAAAATTTTCCTCAGGAAAATAGGGTTTCAGAGCCAACACAATAAGTGTCGTTAAACCCAAATAGATCATGCTTACAAAAAACAATTTGGCTCCGTAAATCAAAACAGCCAGCAAAAGAAATCCTAAAATCTTTCGATATCTATAAAAAGACGTCTTTGAAAACTTAGGACATGAAGACCTCCAAACATTCAGAATCCTGACGACTCCACCCGCCTTCTGGATCCAAAAATAAAAGAAAGGAGCCAAACCTGCGATCATTAAGATGCCAAACAAAGGACTTCGCGGCCAAAACTTTAAGAATACTGGCGGCGGATCTCGTGGGACGAAGAAATGTAAACGAAAAAGACTCTCAAGAAGATAGGCGATCATATTATGAACACTCAGGATGGCCATCCAACCGTCATTGTACGGACCTTCGGAAAAAAACCGACCTTCTACATTTTTTCCACCCAGGAACAAGGTGAATAAAACATAAATTAAAAAAACCAAGAATAGAGCCGTGAATTTTCTGTGAGATTTAAAGAAATTCCAAAAAGCTTCTCTTTGAGGAACCACGCCTTTCGAAAACTGAAGTGCGCCCTCCAGATAAAGCCAGTACCCAACCAACCCCGCCGTGACGGGAACAAATCGAAAAGCACTGACTCCCAGAAGGACTGAAAAAAGAAAGACTTTTTCCGCCTTCCGCTCAAACAGACTATGAATCAAGTGAAATATTGCAAAGACCGAAAAGGTTCCAGTGGTTCCCAAGGTCCAAACCAGACTGCTGCCGAAAAAAGAAAATCCTAAATAGATCCAAAGCAATGAGCCCAGAACAGCCATTAAAAAAGATTTCCGAGGAACACTCCATAGGAATTCAAGAAATGATAAGAGAACTAAGACTCCAATGCACACCTGCGCCATAAAATAGGTGTTTAAATTTCGAAACGGTAAAAAAAACTGTACGACGGCTTGGCTGGCCGAATTGAAAAAATGATACTTCGCCCATGGCTTGGGAAAGAGATTCATGGCTTTCAAACGAGAGGGATACTCCGCAGACAGCATCTCTAAAGATTGGCCGCTGTAATAAGCATAGTGATCATTGAACGAAAGTTGAACAACTCCCTGGTCCGAAGAATAAAAAGTATCTTGAGGACTATTGAGTACAAACAGCCCAAGCCCAAAGGCCAGCAGCAAAAATCCTTTTCCAAAATTTGAAAAAGAACAATTTCCAATCTTTTTAAAACTCTTAAAAATCTCGTAGAGACTCAGTGCAATAAGAACTGCAGCCAAGGCACCAATCAAATACTTAATTCCCACAGCAAAAAAATTCGCTAAAATGCCAACAACCATGGAAGTGAGACATAGTCCGACCAGACTTGCACCAATCGGTCGACAAATCCCAAACATCCTACCCAGAGGCATATGAATTGCGATCATGAACAAAATGAGGAGATAATTCGAAAGTGAAAAGTCTACCCCCACGGCAAATTAACCTTTTCCCGTGGATGGCAGGTTCACAGATCTTTCAGAAAGGTAGACATAAAATATGATAAAGCTGAGATAATTCACACCCCAGCTTTCAATTCCAGAATAGTGACTGGCATTAAAAATAAATACGATGGGAAAGTACATCAAAGTGGTGATTGGCCGCCTTTTAATCCAATCGTAACAAAAAATGATAAACATCACAGCCAACGACAAATACCAACTCAATGTCCCAAGCACACCAAAACGAAACATAGATAACAAAGAATGAATTTCTTTGGAGGAACAGTACTCCGATGCTCCATCCAACTGGAACAGCCAAAACTCATCGGAACATCCTCCCGTGGAAGGAATAAAGTTGTGTAAATTGAGTTCGTTGACCAAATAATCTCTCAATCGATAAAAAGAACGAGAATAGGAAAATAGGTTTAAAAAAATCAAAAGAAGAGACGTGGCATATAGAAGTAGGTTTCGTCGAGCCACCACATAGAATCTGATCACAGAAACTACAAGAAAAATTCCTGTCAAAACAATAGAATCTACGATCCATAGGCTAAAGAGTACCAACGCCACACGAAGAGCCACTTCCCATTTGTTTTTCCAATTGGAAAACGCAAAAAAGCCTCCTAAGAGAATGGCTAAGCTCATATCCTTATAGACAAAAAATCCCACTGGCATAAAACGATTTGTATTGCAGTACTGAGAATCGAACGAATTTGCTACAAAAGATGCCCAATCACATTGGGAGATCAAATTGAGCTTAGAGATCACCAACCATTCGGCAATCAGACTCATGCTTCCAAGGTAGAAAGAAATGGCTAGCACCCAACGGGCAACTTTTCTCCAAGAATCCACATCATTTGAAAAAACCAAGATGCCAAAAACCAACAGAAAAGGGGTTGTGATCGGAGCAATGGTAGAGGAATAGGCACCCAAGCTCATCCCCTTAGCCAAAAATAAAATGGTAGAAACCAAGCTCCATACCGTCACCAAAATAAACGGGCCAAAACCGCGGAAATTCAGAGAAAACTTTTTATAGAGAAGCAAAGGGGAAAGAAAAACCAGAATATGAAGCACTGGTCCCATGGACCGAATACCAATGAAAGCAAACAGCGGCAGGCGAAAAAACTCCAACACCAAAAGGGCAACAACGATAAAAATTCGAACTTGCAGGCCCACGCTACTCCTTAGGATCTAGATGTCCAAAAATCTCTGACATGTAAGAACTTAAACGGGATCTTCCCGCTTTCAAATAGGTAAATGGCTTTAAGTCTTTGGGATGTTTTTCCAAATGCTCCACCAAGCCCTGTCGGAACTCATCTCTGAGGGCTGTCGCAAAATTGAATTTCACCCATCCTCTGCGCGCAAACTCCGTCAAAATTTGGGGATCCAACCCGGTGCATCCATGAATAACAAAATTTCCATTGAGATCTTTCATTTGATCCACGACCGCCCAATTGAGGCGAGGCTCCCCTTTAAAATGACCATGGACCGTTCCAATGGCGGGGGCCGTTAAGGTTGCGGCAGTTTCTGAGACAAAGCGGGAAATCTCCTCGAAGGTCGGAAGTTTTTCGCCCTCCTCCTCAATTTCATCTTCTTTGCCCGAAATGGTTCCAAGCTCACATTCCAATGTGGCCCCTTTTGCTTTGGCCCAGGCCAAAGCCTTTTTGGTGTTCTCCACATTCTCTTCAAAACTCAAATGGGACCCATCATACATCACAGATCGAAATCCGGCTTGAAGGGCTTCCTCCACAAACTTCAATTCTTTGGAGTGATCCAAGTGAATGGCATAATCGACGCCAGGGTGTCTTTTTGCCACCATTTGAATGGCACTCACATAGCCTTCAAATCCCAAATAACTTTGCACCGTAGAGGGCGTGGAAGAAAGATACATTCCCCTTCCAGATTTTTCAGCAGCCTCAAAGGCCGCTTCTAAAAAGTCGACATTTCCGCCGCCCACATCAAAAGATGGGAGAGCTTTTCTGTCATAACGATCCAAAAGTTCTTGAGCATTGCAGGACGCCACTACTGAAAACCTTTCTCAAAGGTCTTTTGAGCCCGTTCAAAATCCTCGGGAAAATCAATTTCGATGGAACGAAAGTCTTCAATGTCCACCGCTTGAACTTGAATTTTATCCGCATCAATCAATTGCTGAACCGCATGTTCAAAAAATCGATTCAATTCCAAGTCCCGTTCGATGATCTGCTCCACTTGAGCTTTTAAAGTGTTTGCCACTTCCGGCGAAATCAAGGCAACTCCGGTGAACTCTCCATGGGCCGATTTGCAATCCATGGTTTTGTTCACTTCCACAACTTTTCCGTCCACCACGCGAACTTTCATCTCTTCTTCCACAGTGTTTTTAAATTCCACGGCAAAACGAACAGACCCTGTGGCCTCTTTGAGCTTTTGAAGCACCGGAGGATCAAACAGAGTGTCTGCATGCATAAAGAAAAATCCTTCTGAAAAATAATTTCGCGCAAACCAAAGAGAGCCCAAAACATTGCAGTGCTCATAAAAGGGATTTTTGACCAACGTGATTTTTGGATCCTTTCCAAAAAGCTCCTCAAAAAGCCAGTTCTTATAGCCTGTCACGATGACAATTTCGGAAACCGCATCCCCAAGGGCCTTGATCGCATCCACCTGATGCTCGATGATCTTTTTGCCGTTCACTTCTAAAAAACTTTTTGGAATTCCACGGGAATCCGATCCGATGCGACTGCCCTTTCCCGCTGCCAAAACAACTGCTTTCATCACGTCCTCACAATGCCTGAGTGTAAATGGAAACCAGATCTTTTCCTTCGGACCACCAAGGATCGTTGTCCAAGGATCCACTGACCAAAGAGGCCAGCTCTTTGGCATCTGCTTCCGTGAGATCCATGGAGGAAAGATTTGGCTCCAAACCAATGGTTTTTAAAAATTCCTTTAAAGTAAATTCAATTCCCTCATCCGCGACTCCAAGCTCGTCACTGAGAATTTGAGAGATGGCTTGAAACTTCTCTGGACTGGAACCGTGAGTGGTTTTGACCCAAGACGGATAAAGAGCCGCCAATCCAAAGGCGTGTTCCGTTTGTGTCTTTACGCCCAAGGGATATTGCAAGCGGTGAGGCAAACAGGTGGATGAGTTTGCCAAATTGTATCCCATCAACATGCTGTAGTAACTCATTTGAGTGCGGGCGTTTAAATTGTCTAGATCTTTAAGAACCCGTGGCAAATAACGAGCCACTCCACGAATCGCTTGGCGGCTGAAAGTTTCCACAATGGGATTGGACTTTTTAGAAATGTAGGTTTCCACCGCATGGGTAAAAACATCGAATCCGGTAATTTGTGTGCTTCGCTTCGGAACACTCAAAGTTAATCTGGGATCCACTACGGCCAAATCGGGTTTTACCAAACTCCCCCGCACGCCCACTTTTTGAGCCTTTTCCTCCCAGGTGATGATCGCCCCTTGGCTCAACTCCGCGCCCGTTCCCGCGGTCGTGGGAATTGCGATGGAAAAAATCTTTTGGGAAAAGTTTTTTTCTTTTCCGGAAAGGTAATCTTCCAGCGGCTTCGATGAAGGCGCAATCACTGAAGCGGCCTTGGCCGCATCCATGGGGCTTCCTCCGCCGAGTCCAATCACCCCATCACAATTGTCGGAACGCAAAGTTTCAATGATTTCTTTGAGATTCTGAGCCGAAGGATCTTGGCTGATTTTTGAATACACACAAAGGGATTCCGCAAAGCCCTTTGTGGAGTTCTTAAGGGTTTCGACCCATCCATTTTTGACCGCCGAAGATCCACAAACAATCAGAAATCTCTTTTTTCCGGTTTTCTCTAGGAGGGCACCGATGCGATCGAAAACGCCACATCCAAAGTGAATTTCCGGTCCCAAGTTTGCTGTCCAAGAGGTCGAACGGATCTCTTCCACCTTTTGCTCCCTACAAGTTGTCAGTCATCAGTAGCTCATTGATCCCATGGGGATGCATGGCATTCAGTATCTTTGCTCTTTGAGCGTACACTCCCAAAAGAGAATGATAAAGACTCTTATAGAGCTCAAAGTATTCCTTATAAATTTGATGGTTCTTAAAATCTGGCTCATAGGACTTTTCAAAGGCACAAAACTTTTCAAAAGCTTCTTTGATGGAGGAAAAATGCCCTTCACCGTAAAGAGCGATCAATGCGGCGCCAATGGCTGTGGTTTCGAAATTTTTAAATTGATAAACAGGCACACCCAAAACATCGGACTTGATTTGGTTGATCAAACCTATGCGTGAAAGCCCACCTGCCGCTGTCACCGAATTGATGGGAACGTCATATTCCTTAATAGACTCCGCAATATGGGCCACGGAAAATGCCACCCCTTCAAAAACTGCGCGGGAAAAATCAGGGGCTTCATGAGCACGGTTGATTCCAAAAAAAACACCGCGACAGTCTGAGTTCCAAATGGGTGTGCGCTCTCCTAAGAGGTAAGGCAGAAAGATCATTCCGCCCGGACAAGCCGACCGAGAAAGTGCATCCTTTTCCATCAACTCATAAGGGTTTTCTTTTTCCTTGTACAAAAGAAGTCGAAGCCATTCGATGACTCCTCCTCCCAAGTTGTTAGAGCCTCCCAACAGCCACTGATTCGCGTTCACATGGCTAGAGGTGTAAAATCGCTTTTTGGAATCAATCACGAAATTTTCACTGACCACACGAAAGCTGGTCACAGTTCCCGAGACATCCACGGCATCGCCCGCTTCGAAAGCTCCATTTCCCGCAACAGCGGCCAACGCATCATAGGTGGACATCACCAATCGACACTTGCCTGCAGGAATTCCCAACTCGCTGGAAACTTCCGATCTTAAAACACCCACTCTCTGTCCTGGAGCGATCACCTGAGGCAGAGACTCCATGTCTATTCCTAAAGAGGAATAAAGTTCTTTGGGATAACTTTCCAATTCAGAATCATAATAAAACTTTGAGGCATTGCTTGGATCTGTGACGAATTCACCCGTCAAATACCCACACAAATAATCTCCCACATTTAAAAACTTGTACGCCTTTTCAAAATCTCTCGGCTTGTGCTTCTTGAGCCACAGTATTTTGGGAAGCATCAAGTCCGGAGAGGCCTTGAAACCGCGAGTCTTTAATCGCTGAAACTGAGGAAGCTTTTCAAGCTCTGCACACTCTTGTGTCGAGCGGGTGTCGGAAACCAAAATGGAGTTGCCTAAGGGTTTTCCTTCTTTGTCCACCACAACCAGGCAGGACGCAGATGTGGTCACCGTCATTAAACCAATGTCTTCTGCGCGAGATCCCAGTTCCTTCACCACCGAACAAATGACTTGGTGAGAAAGGGATACCCAGTCTCCAGGAACTTGTTCCACCTTTTCATTGCTCACAAGAGTATGAACCGGGGTCACAACCTGCGACAGAACCTGGCCTTCCATATCAAAGGCAATGCAACGGGTGTTCTTTAATCCGACATTTAAAACAAGTGTGATCATTGTGCGAAAATGTATGCCCCTTTGCGCATCATGGCAAACATTTCATTGCACCCGTGACACTCGACACAAATCTCTAGGAAAGACCAAAAAAGGAACGGATCTTCTCAATCACATAGGACTGTTCTTCATCGGTCATTGCATGAAAGAGAGGCAAACTCAGTGCACGTTCATAATAGTGCTCTGCTTGAGGGCACAGGCCCTTTTCAAATCCCAAACTCTCGTAATAAGGATGACGGTAAACAGGAATGTAATGAACCTGAGTAAAGATCTGATGGCTTTTTAAATTGTCATAGAGTTCTTTTCGTCGCTCTGTTTGAATCACAAACAGATGGTAGGCGTGGGAAATTTGAGACCCTTCCGCAAGGTCACTCTCTTGGAATTTGATTGGTAAATCCCGAAGCTCCTCCCGATATCGACGGGCCAAGCTTTGACGACGCTCAATGTTTTGTTCCAAACGTTTCAACTGAGATCTTCCCAAAGCGGCATTGATGTCAGGCATTCGGTAGTTAAAACCCAACTCTTGCATTTCATGGTACCAACCGCCTTCACAGGGCCGCTCAAAACGGGCTTCTTCTTTGACGATTCCATGGGAGCGCAGTTTTAAAAGCTGATGGTAGTGCTCTTCATCATTGGTGGTGATCATTCCCCCTTCACCGGTGGCAATGTGCTTCACGGGATGAAAGGAAAACAATGTAAAATCCGAGTAGGTGCTGGAACCTACTATCACCTCTTCGCCAGAAGACATTTGAAAATTTCCACCGATGGCATGGCAGGCATCTTCAATGATCCAAAGGCCATAGGACTCAACCAACTTCCGAAGAGCTTTGGTGTCCACCGGTTGTCCGGCAAAGTCCACCACAATCACCCCTTGGTAGCCTTGGGGATCTTTTTTGAGTTTTTCCTCCAAAGCTTTCAAATCCATATTGAAAGACTGTGGATGAACATCCACAAAGTCCACTTTGCCATTTTCGAAAAGCACGCAATTGCTGGACGATGCAAAAGTGATGGGAGTGACCAAAACCTTCTTCTCTGGGTCTTTGTTTAAAACTTTAAAAGCCAAATGAAGACCGGCTGTGGCGTTGTTGACTGCAACGGCAAAGCGAGCTCCGACTTTTTTTGCAAAATCTTTTTCGAAATCACAGACTGCAGGCCCTTGAGTCAAAAACTGAGACTTCAGCGTTTCCACGACCGCTGCAATGTCTTCGTCCTGAATGTCCTGCTTCCCATAAGGTATTTTCAAATTTGGCCTTCTTTCACCCAAGAAGCTCAGTTGATCAATCTTTTCGATGTGCTCGCTCCTTCATCCAAGGTTTCGTCAATGGAGGGAACATACTCAATGACACATTTCTTAAGAATCTCTCGCACGGCCACATGATCCTGATTCTGACAGGCATAGGTCAGTTTAGAGAGTTCTTCTTTCAGCAAGGACCAAGGAATAAAACTTTCCTCTGCACGAAGGATACGTGTGTGCGAAGTGGACGAAACATTGTCCCCAATCAAAAGCTCTTCATAGAGTTTTTCACCAGGGCGCAAACCCACATAGTGGATGGCAATGTCGCCGTCGGCATTGTTGCCGTCCCGAAGAATCAATCCGCTGAGTTGAATCATTTTCTTTGCCAAGTCCACGATCTTTACGGGCTCGCCCATATCGAGGACGAACACATCTCCGCCCGTTCCCATGGAACCCGCCTGAAGCACCAACTGAGCGGCTTCCGGAATGGTCATAAAGTAGCGGGTCACTTCCGGATGGGTGATGGTCACAGGACCGCCTTTTCGAATTTGCTCTTTAAAAAGAGGAACCACAGATCCACTGGATCCTAAGACATTTCCAAATCGCACCATGCAAAATCGCGTTTGGCTTTTCTCTGCAGATTGAGAAAGGGCCTGAAGCACCAACTCCGCCAAACGTTTGCTGGCTCCCATCACATTCGTAGGTCGGACCGCCTTGTCCGTGGAGATGAGCACAAAAGTTTCCACTCCCACATCTAAAGAGGCTTGAGCCATGGTTAAAGTTCCCATGACGTTGTTTGCAATCCCTGAAACTTCATTTTCTTCCACCAAGGGAACATGTTTATAAGCGGCGGCATGGTAAACGGTTTCGATTCCGTGACGCTCCAATGTGGCTTCAACCAAAGTTTTGTTTTTTACATCTCCCAGTACGGGAACCACTTTCACATTGCTTTCAAACTGACGCAGTTCCTGTTCGATTTTGTACAGAGCAAATTCTGTGGCTTCAAACAGCACCAACTTCTTTGGGTTGATGCGCATGATCTGTCGGCACAATTCGGATCCAATCGATCCACCGGCACCTGTCACCAAAACATTTTTGTTTTCGATGCAAGTGACCAAAAGAGATTCTACGGGAGGCACAGGATCTCTTCCCAAAAGGTCTTCAATTCCCACTTCCCGCAAATCCTCAATACGCACTTTGCCGGCCACAAGCTCTGCCATTCCCGGAAGAGTCTTCATCGAAAGACCAAACTCTTCAAAATCTTGAATGATCTCCCGTCGGCGAGAGCGAGAACTGGAAGGAAGGGCCAATATCAAACCTTGCAAATCAAAATTGGTGACCACTTTGCTGGCCAAGGCGGGTGAGTAAACTCGAATGCCCATCACGTTGGTGCCATGAAGGTCTTCGTTGTCATCAAAGAAGGCCAACACCTGATACTCCGGACTGGAACTCAAAGCCATGGCCAACTGAACGCCGGCTCGACCTGCGCCATAAATGGCAATGCGCTCTCTCTTTTCTACCAAGTGTCTGCGCTCTGCACGCTGAATCAGTTTTCTTGCGAAGAACCGACTGGTTCCAATCAAAGTCACGGCCAAAAGCCAAAAGATCACAAAGGAAGATCTTGGAATCCCCGTCACTCCTGCCATAAAAACGCCGCCCAAAAGGGCCAATGTTAAGAGCGTCACACCATAGGCCACCGTCGCAATCAAACGTTCATCTGCGTAGCGGACGACCGTGCGATAAAGTCCCAGTGGAATAAAAATAGGAATGGCAATCAACGGCAAAAACAACAACACCCAATGAAGCATGGGAATGTAAAATTCAGGAGTGATCGTCGAGTGCCTTAACGCCACCGCCACCCAAAAGGTCAACGGAATCAATAAAAGATCAAAAACAATCATCAATGCTTGCTTTTTTCTTCGCGGTAAGGAAATTAAAAATTTAAACATGACACTCTATGAATAACACTCTTCCAAGATGATGTTAATTGTTGTCCCACTGGAAAAGATGATGCGCTGCAATTCCTCTTCGCCAGCCCCGGAGTTAATCACTTAAAATCATTGACTGTTTTATTTCTGGCAAGACAAATAGTCCAATGATTTCTGGCCAAAACGCAAGGAAAGCCCAAGTGCAACCTATGCCCACTTGGATTCCCCTCATCAGTGAGAACTCTCTCTCGTGAAGTTGCAAATTTACAGCTATGTTTTTTATCCAGAAAGCTTTCTCATCAATGACATGGCCTTTGAAATGACCCAGAGAGGCCATGACGTGGAAGTCTCCACAAGTCTTCCCACCTACGAAAGCAAAGGCCTTAGGTCCGGCTACTCCTTTTGGAGGGGTCCTTTTCGAGAAACGGTTCGCGGCGCAAAAATCCTACGATTCCCGGCGATCCCCCGGGGGAAAGGTCTGGGAGGTTTGGCCCTCAATTATGCCTCCAATCTCCTTCTGGGAATGCTGAATGCCTTTCGAATGGATTCCACCGCAGATGTCTCTCTTTGCTTTGGAGTCTCGCCCGTCTTCCTTGCGACATCTGCCATTCTCAAAAAACGCATTTATGGAACCCCGATGGTCCTCTGGCTCCAAGATCCTTGGCCCGAAACCTTTGCCTGGGTGATAGGCATTTCAGAGAACCATTGGCTTTATAAATTTCTCGGTCATTGGATGAAGTGGATCTATTCCCATTGCGACATGATTTGGATCCAATCCAATGCTTATAAAAAGCATTTGGAACGCTATGGATACGCGGGACCCGTTCATTATGTTCCCAATTGGGCGCCCGCTTTGATTGAAGATCTCAACTCGGAGCCTTTATGGGTTCAAGACCTCCCCTCGGATCGGTTTCTTCTTACTTTTGCGGGCAACGTGGGTAAAGGTCAGGCCTTGGACCAACTGCTCGAGGCCCTTGTAGATTGGAAAGAAAAAGAATCTTTAGCCGTGGTCATCGTGGGAGATGGAACCGAACTGAACGGGCTGAGAGATTTTGCCCACGCCCACCGTCTTTCAAATGTTCACTTTGTGGGAAGAAAACCCCTCGAAGACATGGCCGCACTCTTTCAAAAAAGCAGCGCGCTCTATGTCTCCTTGAGCAATGGCCCTTTGAGTTCAATGACCGTTCCTTCGAAGTTGCAAACTTACATGTTGGCGGGAAAACCGGTATTGGCCCAATTGGACGGAGAGGGGGCTGAAATTATAAATGCAGCCCAATGCGGCAGAGTTGGCGCCCCCGGAGACGTTTCTTCGCTTATGAAAAACCTAAAGGAACTTGTGTTCCTTCCCAAAGATCAGTTAAAAAACCTCGGAAAAAATGCAAAAATGCACTATTCTCAAAATTTTGCAGGAAAGGTTGTCCTGGATCGGGTGGAGCATTTGCTTAAAGAGGTTGTGAAATGAAAATTTTGGTTCTCGGTGCGGGAGGAATGTTGGGACACAAAATGGCCCAACAGCTGCACTCAGCATTTCCAGGTCAAGTTTTCGGCTCCACGCGAAAGCCCAAAAGCGCCTACGAAAATTTTGATTTCCTTCCGCAGAGTCAATTTCTGGACAATTTGGATGTCTCTCCCTTCAGCCACTTGGAAGCGGCATTGGATCGTCTGCAACCAAAATGGTTGGTCAATTGCGTGGGCATCACCTTAAGAAAACCGGAATACGGAAACGAGCCTTCCTGTTTTGAAGTGAACGCCATGTTGCCTCACCGTCTGGCACTTTGGGCGCGAAAAAACGATGCGAAAGTCATTCACTTCAGTACCGATTGTGTTTTTGATGGACTCACCCAAACTCCTTACAAAGATTATGACCAGCCCACGGCGGAAGGCCTTTATGGAGTCAGTAAATTTTTGGGAGAAATTGCCGGCCCCCACAGTCTGACCCTTCGATTGTCCATCATTGGCAGAGAGCTGGAAAATGGTTCAGAATTGGTGGAGTGGTTTTTGAATCAAAGGGGCTCTTCCATAAAAGGTTTTGCCAACACCATTTACTCAGGCCTTTCCACTCCGGTGGTGTCCCGGGAAGTGGAACGCATCATTAAAAATTTCCCTGAAATGACAGGACTTTATCAAGTGGCCTCTCAACCCATCTCCAAATATGACTTGCTGCATCTGCTGAGGGAGCATTTTGACATCAATGTGGATATCAAGCGAGATGAGACTCATATCAGCAACAAGTCGCTGGATTTCACCAGGTACTCTCAAGCCACGGGCTTTCAGCCTCCATCTTGGGATGAAATGGTTCGGGAGCTTGCTCACGAAAGAGAAGCCGTTCCCGCCCAGTGACCGCTTGCGCGAAAACAAGGTTGAGTCATGAAAGTTGTCACGGTCATCGGCACCCGCCCGGAAATCATCAAACTGAGTCGTGTGATCCCACTTTTGGATCAACATACCAATCACATTCTTGTCCATACCGGCCAAAATTTTGACTACGAGTTGAATGAAGTTTTTTTCAAAGAACTTGAAATTCGAAGGCCCGACCACTTTATGGAGTCGGCCGCAGACACGCCTGTGGGAACCATTGCGAAAATTCTTTTAAAGTCCGAAGAAATCCTCCGCAAAGAACAGCCCGATGCTTTTTTGGTTTACGGAGACACCAACTCTTGCCTTTCGGCAATGGTGGCCAAAAGACTTAAGATTCCAATCTTCCATATGGAAGCGGGAAATCGATGCATGGATCAGCGGGTTCCCGAAGAGATCAATCGCAAAATGATCGACCACCTTTCTGACATCAATATGCCTCTTTCGGAACATGCCCGTCAGTATTTGATTCGAGAAGGTCTTCCTCCCGAGCGCATCATTAAGACCGGGTCCTGCATGAAGGAAATTTTCAATCACTACAAAGATAAAATTGAAAGCTCAAACATCCTTTCTCGACTCAATCTTGGTGCTCAAAATTATATGGTGGCAAGCATTCATCGCGAGGAAAATGTGGATGATGCTTACAATTTCGAAAACCTGATGAAGGCCCTTTACGCCTTGGCCGAAACCACGGGCAAAAAGGTTTTGGTTTCCACCCACCCTCGCACATTGAAAAAAGCCAAGGATTTGGAGAAATTCGCAGACAACTCCCAAGTGGAATTTTTGAAACCCTTTGGATTTTTCGACTACATTCAACTTCAAAAAAATGCCTTCTGCGTTTTGTCTGACAGTGGAACCATTACTGAAGAGTCCTCTCTTCTAGGATTTCCGGCGGTGACCCTACGAAATGCCCATGAACGCCCCGAGGGAATGGATGTGGGCACTTTAATTATGTCTGGCACAGAGGTGGACGATCTTTTGAAAGCGGTGGATGTGGCCACAAAATTGGGGCCAGCACCTTTGATTCCCGATTACGATGTGGACCAAGTGTCCAATCAGGTTCTAAAAATTATTTTGAGCTACACTCACTACGTCAATCGCTACGTATGGAGAAAAAAAATCTAAGCCATGTGGACCTACTCGTTTTCAATTTTTGTACGAGGCTACATTGCTTTCAGTGGCTTGTGCGTTTTCTTTGTCAGCGCCTCTTTGTTTGGAGCCACCGGTCGCGGGGTCATTGGCTACGGAACTTCCCTTTTTGCCGCTTTAGGAATTTTTCTTTCCTTCAATTTAGGCCGAGCTTTTCTGCAAGCTCAAATCGAAGACAGCAAAAATCGCGACGCGCTCTTGTTTCAGTGCCTCTCCCTCAATGTGTTTGCAAGTCTCCTGACCATGGGGGCCGGAATTCTCTACTGGCAGTTTTCTCCTTCTGCGCAGAAAATTCTTTCTTCCAGTGAAATCCTCGGATTTTCGATGACCAGTTTCTTTTGCGTTTGGTCCCACAACGGTCACCTCTTTTACTCTTCTTATCTAAAGACCAAGGTTCAAGACTTCCTGATCTTTCTCACTCGAACAGTGGTCATTTTGTTTTTGACCGGATTGATTTTGTTTCACTCAAAAACAAACTTGACCACATTCATCTGGGCCTACGCCCTCCTTTTGCTGGGAGGAACTCTTCTTGAAATGGCGGTGATTCAGTGGATCAGCAAAGCTCCCATCCGTTTCACCATGGACCTTAAATCCTATGGACGCCTGATTCAAAAAACTCTATGGCCTCATTTGGATTACATCTTCTTCCACATTTTCCCTTTGCTTTTGATGGTTCTCTCCGCGGGATTTCTTTCGGTGTCTACTCTTGGAAAAATCAACTTCGCCACTCAAATGATCAATTTTATCTTTCTATTTTCCACCACGGCACACATGCGCGTGAATGCCTATGTGGCCAATGGCGGAATCCAAGACAAGTTTAATAAATTTTGGAAACTCATGTCTCTCACGGCTTTGGCATCCCTCTTGAGTGCAGTCTTGCTCTATTTTGCCATCCACTTTTTGCCAAACATCCCCATGTTGAAAAGCTTCTCTGGGTCTTCACGTCTTTATTTGATCAGCCTTGCTGCTCTGCCCGGGTACATTTTGTTTCAGTTTTTCAACCCCCTTTGGATTGAAAAAGGGAAACTCAAATCCACAGTGCTTCTACAGGGAATGAATCTTTTGATCTGCCTGGCACTTTCACCTTTTCTGCTGAAGCATTTTGGAGAGCAGGGATACCTGATGGGATTTTCGCTGTTCTACTTCAACAACATTCCCCTTCACCTTTGGCTTTACCGCTCGGTTTTTGGCCGCCAAAGGGAACTTCTTAAAACCGAGTAAAGCAACTTGCAGGAATTCACTCCGAAATAAATCCACCTTTGCCCCCAGGGAAAAAGAGGCGCTAAAACCAAATCCATTTTCACCAACTCTTTCCAGAACCGACGGCCACGGGTTCGAAGTTCCCTTTCGGAAATTTTATAGGTGTAAAGCTCTTCGGAAAGGTTGGAAAAACGAATTCCTTGATGGAAGAGTTGAAGCAAAAAATAGTAATCCTCTCCAAATCTCAATTGACCATGGTATTTCGCGGACCCCATCTGATCCCTCCGAAACATTACTGTGGCATGAACAACGGACCGTTTGAGCACCCAGTCGATCCATCGAGGGTGCTCTGGTGGACGAAGCTTTCCCCACTCCTCACCTTCTTCTTCCAGCTTTGCCCATGTTCCCACAGCGCCGAATTGGGGATGGGAATCCAAAAACTGGATTTGTTTCGCAAAGCGGTCTTTCGAAAAGGAGTCATCGGCATCCTGCAGAGCGATAAACTCCCCTTTTGCCTTTTGAATCAGCTCATTTCTGACGGCACCGGCTCCGATATTTTTGGGAAAGTGAAAACTGCGTAAACGTTGGTCCGTATGACTCTGAAGAAATCCCCAGGTTTGATCCTCGCTGGCATCATCCCCCACTAAAATTTCAAAATCTTCCGAACCCCGAGCAGATTCCAACTCTTCCAGGAGCTGAGGAAGAGTTTTGGCTCCGTTGTGAACGGGAATGACAATGGACAATCGAGGATTCATGACCCCTCCACATAGCGCGCTGTTTAACCGATCAAAGAATACCCATCTTCGACTCTTAGGAGCAAGCCGAGGGATTATTGACTTCACGGAATTTGGGGCAGATAGTCAGGAGTCTTATGCTGAAGCGCACCTTTGATCTTCTTCTCAGTCTGCTCTTGTTGGTTTTGTTTTCAATCCCACTTTTGATTGTAGCTCTACTTGTGCGTCTGACTTCACCGGGCCCCATTCTCTATTGGTCCGAGCGGGTGGGAAGATACAATAAAAATTTCTACATGCCCAAATTTCGATCCATGCGCATCGATACTCCCCAAGTTGCAACTCATCTGCTGGGAGACGCTCAAAATTTTCTCACTCCCATTGGGAGCTTTCTTAGAAAATCCAGTTTGGATGAACTGCCTCAACTGTTCTCGGTGATTACCGGAGACATGAGTTTTGTGGGGCCACGGCCCGCACTTTTTAACCAAGACGACCTGATTGAACTGCGCACTCAAAAAAACGTCCACGAATTGCGTCCTGGAATTACCGGCTGGGCTCAAATCAACGGCCGAGATGAACTTCCCATCCCCACCAAAGTGGAATTTGATGTTTATTATCGAAATCACGCTTCCTTTTTTTTGGATCTTAAAATTTTATTTCTGACTTTTTTTAAAGTCTTCAAAGCAGACGGAGTTCAACATTAAGCGGGTGATCTTAACAGGCAGTTCAGGTTTTGTGGGCTCACGCTTTCTGCGAGATTTCAAAGACCATTTTGAAATGGTTCCCATTTCCCTGCGCACCACGCCTCCGTCAGAAATTGACATTCAAAATGGAGATTCCATTGTTCATTGCGCGGCTCTGGTTCATCAAATGAATCCACCGCCTGAAGAAAATTATTTTCACGTCAATCGAGATCTCACTTTGGAATTGGCTCAAGCGGCAAAAGCCAAAGGGGCAAAACACTTTCTCTTTTTGAGCACATCCCATGTTTTTGGAGATTCGGGAACCATTGCGGATCATAACACCTCTCTGACTCCTGAAACGCCCTGTCACCCCACCGATCCTTACGGACGCAGCAAACTGGCTGCTGAAGAAGAACTGTTGAAACTGGCGGATTCACACTTCACCGTGTCCATACTTCGCCCTCCCATGGTTTATGGCGAAGGTGCAAAAGGAAACATCCGGTCCTTGGTGAAGTTGGTTCAAAAAATTCCGGTCTTGCCCTTGGGATTTCAACACAACCGAAGAAGTCTAATCTATGTGGGAAATCTCTGTGCGTTTATGGTCTGGGTTCTTGAAAATGGCAACGGCTCACAAATTTATCTGCCTCAAGACGAAAAGCCCCTTTCAATTTCTGAACTCACCTCAAAAATTGGACAAGCTCTTGAAAAACAACCCACACTCATTCCCATTCCGCGCTTTTTGATTTTTGCATTTCACTTATTGAACAAAAAGCAAACCGTGCGCCTGTTTGGCACACTGGCACTGGCTTCAAATTCCACAGAGTCCCAAGATTCAAAAAAATTCACTCCTCCCTACTCCACGCAAGAGGGCTTAAACCGCATGATCTCGGAGATGAAGTCGTGAAAGTGGCTCGTGTGGTGACAGCCTCCGAAGCTGTGGAATTTCATTTGAGAAACACTTTGGATCAATTCCAAGGGGAGTATGAATTGGATGTGATTGGGGATGAGGTCTCCATTTACAAAGAGCGCTGGCCCCATGTGAATTTTATTGATTTAAAAATCCCTCGAAAAATTCGTCTTTGGGAAGACTTAAAAGCTTTGATTGGACTGACTCGAATTTTCAATCGAAAGAAATATGACATCGTCCACTCCATTATGCCCAAAGCAGGTCTGACCTGCTCTTTGGCAGGCTTTATTTCTGGTCGTCCCATCCGCATTCACACCTTTACCGGTCAGGTTTGGAAAAACGACGAAGGATTCAAACGTTTGTTCTTTAAAACCTTGGATCGCTGGATTGTCGCACTTTGCACAAAAGCCTACACGGACAGCCCCTCCCAATCGGAATTTTTATTTCAAGAAGGAATTTCGGATCACGGAAAGCCTTTGCCCTATTTGGGAAATGGATCTTTAAGTGGTGTCAATCCCCACCGCTTCGATCCCGCACGACTTGCAAGTGAGCGGGCGCGCCTTCGCGAGGAAATTGGCGCCGATGAAAACTGCAAGGTCTACATGTTCCTAGGAAGAAAGTGCAAAGACAAAGGCACCATTGACCTCTTGAAAGCCTTTGATGAGGCTTTTGGAGAGGATTTAAAAAATCTCTTGGTTTTGGTGGGCCCTGAAGACGACCAAGAGTTCAAAGATCTTTTTTATTCAAAGTTCCATCAGCGAAAAAACATTTTCAATTACCCCGCCACCAGCACTCCAGAAATTTTTCTTGCTGCTGGAGATGTGTTTTGCCTACCCAGCCACCGCGAAGGTTTTGGGAGCGTGGTGATTGAAGCGGCCGCGCTGGGTCTGCCCACCATCGGATCTAAAATCTCTGGTCTTCAGGACGCCATCGTCGATGGCGAAACGGGAAGTTTTGTTGCGCCGGGAGACATCGAAGGTCTTTCTAAGGGATTAAGGCAGGCTTCGGAACACTCTGAGGCTTTCAAAAAAATGGGAGAAAAAGCCCGCGAGCGGGCCCATTCCCAATTTGCCATGTCCCGTCTTTTTGAACTTCTTCATAAGGAATACCTGGACCTGATGGGAAGACATCCATGAACACAAAGGATCTTATTTCTTCCATTTACAATCCTCCGGTGAATGCAAAGTACACCTCACAAGCTTTGGATGGAATCTATAAAAATTCCCATCTGCGGCCATTTTCTTTGGCACGCCACGCACTCTTGGAAGGTTTGAAAAGTTTAAAGTTTCAAACCGGCGACAAAGTTTTGATTCCCTCTTTTATCTGCCGGGATGTTTTGGCGCCTTTTCATGTGGCGGGACTTAAAATTGAATTTTACGATGTGGACGAAAATTTAAATCTGAAAAACGAGCCTAAAGATTTGCCCGCAGCAAAGGCCATTATGGCCATCCACTATTTCGGCTTAGAAACAAATCTCTCGCCCTTCAAAGAATATTGCGATTTGCACCAAGCCTTTTTGATTGAAGACAATGCCCATGGATTTTTAAGCGCCAACGAAATGGGATTGCTTGGAACCTTTGGAGACATTGGAATCATCAGCCTCAGGAAGTCTTTGCCCATTGAAAATGGAGCCTTGCTGTTGTCTCAAAAAGATCTTCCGCAAAAAGCTCTTACTCCATCTTCGGTGAAGCCGTCCTTTCGCTTGAAAGTGAAAAATGCTTTGCGCCCCTTGGTTTCCCAATTGGGAGTCCATGCGCTGATTCGGCTGACTCGCCTCAAACGAAAATTAAGAAAGCTTTTGAAAGGCTCCGATGTGCCTCAATCGGGTTTTGAGGACGAACGGGAAATTCCCGGAAATCCTCAGCCCTCGGATTTTGAAGCTTACATCGGAAAAATGAATTTGGATTTGGAAAAGCTTCGCCGAAGGGAGCTGTTTGAACACTTCCTTAAGATCTTTTCAGCCTCACCGGCAAGGCCTTTGAGGTCTCAGCTTTCCAAGCATGAGGTGCCCTATGTGTTTCCGTTTTTTTGCGAGCCCGAACACCTTGAAGAAATTGAAAACCTTGTCAACAAAGCGGGAAGTGAAATTGTCCCCTGGCCCGCACTCCCAGAGCAGGTTGCACCGACCGCACCGAGCTTCTATAATCAACTCTATTTCATAAAATTTCTTTGGTAGGACGATGACACACTGGAAGTTTTTTGCAGGCGACAAATCAGAATGGGACGAGCTTTTGGCTCAGAGAAACTTTTTGTCGCTTTATCAGTCTTACGAATGGGGACAGATCAAAAGCCAAGATGGTTGGCAAGTGGTTCGCTTTCTCCAGTGGAAGAATCAAGAAACTGTGGTGGGCATGGCTCAAGTCTTGATGAAGAGACTGCCTTTAAATGTGGCTTTTTTTTGGTGCCCCGGTGGCCCTCTTTCAGAAACCCCCGATTTGGATTTTCGAGAGTTTCGTAAAGATTTGAATTTTGGAATGTTCTATTTTCGCGCCTCTTTTCATGATCCCAATCTAGGTCTGAAGGAGTTGAAATCCGAAGGTTGGAGAAGGCCAAGGGTTGCCATCAACAGCAATCTTTCGATGTCCTTGGATCTGACGTTGGAAAGTGAGGATTTGCGAAAAAATCTCAGCTCCAATTGGCGCCACAATCTGAAGCGTTTTGAAAAGAAGAAGATCCATGTGGAGCCATGGGCCTCTCCCGATCCAAAAACCTTGTTTGATTCTTACCAAGAATTTGAAGAGATGAAGAATCTCTCCGCACAACACTCTTTAAAGTCCATTGAAGGCGTGATTCGAGAGTACCAAGACCGCTTGGTGATCCTTCGGGCCTTGGATGAGGAAGGTGATTTGCTTGCACTTCGAGGCTACATTTACTCCGGCCGAAAGGCCTTGGACTGGTATGCCATTTCCACTGCAAAAGGACGCCGCTGCTACGCGTCCCATGGCATTTTGTGGAATCTATTGATGGATGCCAAAGACCGCCAACTCGAAGTTTATGATCTGAGCGGAGTGGATCCTGTGGGAAACCAAGGTGTGTACAATTTCAAAAAGGGCACTGGTGCACAGCTGGTGGAATACCCCGGGGAATACGAGAAAGCATCAAGTGCGTTTCTCAAATTGCCAATCAATTTGGCTCTCAAACAGAAGCTATAAAAACCAAACGAAAAGCTTAAATTCGAGCTGGCCGCAGGATTAAAAGTTTGCTCTAATTCCAGCATATGCGCACATTTGCAGTCACATCCCTTCTTCTCTATGCATTGGCACTTCATACCTCCATGGCCGGCATGGAGATCTTTGGGTGGATCCTTTTTCTGTTGGGTTTGCTTTCGGTCTTTGTGGTTAAAAAAAATCGCGCCTTCAACCTTCCGCTTTTAAAACCCGCGGCTCTTTATATTGGACTTTGTCTTTTGAGCATTGCGATCACGCCTTCTCCAGAGCCTTTTATCAAACGCATCGCAGACCTCACTTGGATCTTTGTCTTTTGGGGTGTGGCGCAAACTCTGATTTTAGTGTGGAGCGATGATTTTGAAAAGAAGCTCAAAATACTTTGGATCATCGCACTGGCGGCCGCCACCCTGGTGGGACTGTATCAGTTCTTTTCGGGCTATGATTTCATTCGCAAAACCGGAGACCATTTGCCTCAGGTGGGACATTACTTTCGCTCCACAGGATTCTTCTCTTTGTGTTTGACCTTCGCCTACAGCATGGGAATTTCGGGCTTCACTTTGGCGTTGCCTTCACGGCGTCTTCACAAAGCCCTTCCCTATTTGGCTTTGGGTCTTGCGGGCCTTTGCATTTACAACTCCATGACCCGTGGAGCCTGGATTTCCTTTTTGGGAACCATAGTTTTGCTGGGTCTGATTTTCTTTAAGAAGTTGACCTGGAGACAAATTGGCGTGGCGGTTGTGTCTCTTATGGTTTACATGCTGTTGCTCACCAAATCCGATGGGGGCGCCAAACGGATTGAACACCTGACACCCACACAAACCGATCAGGCAGTTTCAGAAAGATTTGATGTTTGGAGAGGGTATTTGTCCATGTTCCAAGATCATCCTGTCCTAGGAGTGGGTTACGACAATGGACCGGCCCATTTGCTAGAAGCCTACCAAAAATTGGGAATGGATCAGGATTTCGTCTCCCATGCTCACAACGACTACCTTCAAGCTCTTGCGGAAACCGGAATTGTGGGCCTTCTTGCTTTCTTGTTTTTGCTCGGCTCCGTTTTTTGGAAAGCCTATTGTTTAATGCCCTATCGCCCCGATTGGGCGATTTCTTTGATGGCTGGCCAATTGTATGTGTCTATTGGCAGCCTGAGTCAGGCGAATTTTACCGATGCCGAAGTCAATCACTTCACCATTTTTAACTGGGCATTGGTCAGCACCTTAACGTGGATTTACACCAGGTCTTCCCACTCAAAAGGCTCTGAAACCTTGTCTTGATTTCTAAAAAGCGTTATAAAATTCGTTTGAATTCTCATCTGAAGGAAGTATTCATCCATGAAAGTTATTGAGCATCTTGAGGGACGTAAAGGTCCCCTTTTTAGTTTTGAAGTCATTCCTCCTCCTCGTGGAAAATCCATTGCTCAGATCATTGAAATGGTGGAGATGTTGGCACCACTCAATCCCTCGTGGATTGATGTGACCTCTCACTCTTCCGTGGCCTTTTACAAAGAAAAAACGGACGGCACCATTGAAAAAAGAACCTTTCGAAAACGTCCAGGGACTTTGGGAATTTGTGGAGTCATTCAGAACCGATTTAAAATCGATACCGTGGCTCATCTTTTGTGCTTGGGATTTTCTCAAGAGGAAACGGAAGATGCACTGATCGAGTTGAACTTCTTAGGAATTGAAAATGTCATGGCCCTTCGCGGGGACGGACCCAACTTTGCAAAACCCACCCGCTCGGACCGCACTCAGCATGATTACGCCTCCTCTTTGGTGGATCAAATTGTTCGCCTTCGCAAAGGGGAGTTTTTAAACGATCTGGAAAACACCCAAGGTTTGGACTTTTGCGTGGGCGTTGCTGGCTATCCCGAGAAACACTTTGAAGCAGCTTCTTTAAAGTGGGACTTGGAAAACTTGAAAAAGAAAGTGGATGTGGGCTCCGACTACATTGTGAGCCAAATGTTTTTTGACACTTCTAAATACATTTCTTTTGTGAACTCCTGTCGGGAGTTGGGCATTGAAATTCCCATCATCCCAGGACTTAAAATTTTAAGATCCTTACCTCAATTGAAGAGCCTTCCCAAAGCCTTTCACATTGATCTTCCGGATGAGTTGGTGGGTGAAGTGATGGATTCCCCCGACCATGTGAAAGAGATCGGCTACAACTGGGCAAAAAAGCAGTGCATGGAGCTTCTTGAGTTTGGCGTTCCCTGTTTGCATTTTTACGTGATGAACGATTGCAGTCTGGTGACTAAATTGGTGAAAGAGCTTCAGAAATGATCGGATTTCCTCAAACGGAAAAACTTAAAGAATTGATTCAATCCCGCATTGTCTTTTTTGATGGCGCCATGGGAACCATGATTCAACAGTTCAAGCTCCAAGAAGAGGATTTTCGAAAAGGTCATTTTGAAAATCATCCCAGCGACCTTCAAGGAAACAATGAACTCCTCAGTCTTACACGACCGGATGTGATTGAATCCATTCATATGGATTTTTTAAAAGCCGGTGCAGACATCATTGAAACCAACACTTTCAATGCAAATGCGCTGAGCCAGTCTGAATATGGTTTGGCCGATCAGGTGCGCACTCTCAATTTGGCAAGTGTTCAGGTTGCGAAAGCGGCAGTTCAAAAATTTCAAAAGACCGTGGAAGATCGCCCCGTTTTTATTGCCGGAGCTGTGGGACCGACCAATCGCATGCTTTCCATGTCTCCTGATGTGAATCGTCCAGAATTTCGTGCCCTCACCTTTACAGAGTTGGCTGAGGCCTACCGTGAGCAGACTCTTGCTCTACTTGAGGGCGGAGTGGACTTTCTTCTTTGCGAAACCGTTTTTGACACTTTAAATTTGAAAGCCTTTATCTATGCCGTAAAAACCATTGAGGAAGAGCAAAGTTTAAAGATTCCTGTGATGATTTCGGCCACCATTTCAGATGCTTCGGGAAGAACTTTGTCCGGTCAAAGTTTGGAAGCCTTTTGGAATTCCATTCGCCACGCGGATGCCTTGGCGGTGGGTTTAAATTGTGGACTGGGGCCTTCTCAAGTGGAGTTTCACTTGAAGGAACTTTCTCGCTTGATGGATGTTCCTTTGATTTCCTATCCCAATGCAGGACTTCCAAACCCCTTGTCCGCAACGGGATATGACGAAAGCCCCAATCTGTTCTCTACCCGTGTGAAGAATTTGGCAGAGCAAGGTCTTTTAAATCTGGTGGGTGGATGTTGTGGAACCACGCCTCAGCACATTGCCGAAATGGTGAAGTTGGTTTCGAAAAGTTCTCCTCGTGTCCCTGCGAAAAAGGACTCCAGAAAACTTCGCCTGTCGGGAATTGAAGCTTTAAATATTTCTCCTCAAAATGAACCGAACTTAATCTTTGTGGGAGAGCGAACCAATGTGACGGGTTCGCCGAAGTTTTCCAAACTGGTCAAAGAAGACAACTTGGAAGCCTCCATCGAAGTGGCCCGTCAGCAGGCTCAAAATGGAGCCAATATTTTGGATGTGAACTTTGACGAGGCCATGCTGAACTCCAAGGAGTGGATGCAGAAGTTTTTAAACTACTTGGTTTCGGAGCCCGAGATCTCGGCTCTTCCCATCATGATCGACAGTTCCAAATGGGATGTGATCGAAGCAGGCCTTCAAGTGTTGCAAGGCAAGTGTGTGATCAATTCTTTGTCTTTGAAGGATGGCGAGGAAGCCTTTCGAAAGTCTGCACGTCAGGCCATGAAGTTTGGTGCGGCGGCGGTAATCATGGCCTTTGATGAACAGGGCCAAGCGGTCACCAAAGAAGACAAAGTGCGCATCTGCTCCCGAGCCTATGACATCCTCAAAGAAGAAGGCTTCCCCACGACCGACATTATTTTTGATGTGAACGTTTTGACCGTAGGGACAGGCATTGACGAGCACAACAACTACGCCAATGAATTTGTGGAAGCTGTCAGAGAATTGAAAAAGAAGTATCCGGAAACCTTATATTCCGGTGGAATCTCCAATTTGTCCTTTTCTTTTCGTGGACAAAATCAAATTCGCGAAGCCATGCATTCGGTCTTTCTGTACCATGCTCGCCATGCAGGCCTGGACATGGCCATTGTGAATGCGGGCATGCTTCAAGTCTATGACGACATTGAGCCCGAACTGAAGAAGCTGGTGGAAGATTTGGTTTTAAACCGCACTCCAGAAGCTTCCGATCAAATTTTGGAGTACAGCAAAACCCACGAAACCAAACAGAGTTCTGAAAAAAAGCAAGCGGTGGATGAGTCTTGGCGGAAAGAGCCGGTTCAAAGCCGAATCACTCATTCTTTGGTGAACGGCATCGACAAATACATTCAAGAAGATGTTGCCGAAGCTCTTTCTGAATTGAAGGTTCCCCTTCATGTGATTGAAGGACCTTTGATGACCGGAATGAAAGAAGTGGGAGAGCTCTTTGGGGCCGGAAAGATGTTCCTGCCCCAGGTGGTGAAAAGCGCTCGGGTGATGAAAAAAGCCGTGGCCTATTTGGAACCTTTGATGAAGGAAAATGAATCCCAGTCTTCCAGCCAAGGAAAAATCTTACTGGCCACCGTCAAAGGTGATGTCCATGACATCGGCAAAAACATTGTGGGTGTTGTTTTGGCCTGCAATGGATTTCAGGTGATTGATCTGGGCGTGATGGTTCCCTTTCAAAAGATTTATGATGAGGCGGTTCGCAACGATGTGGACTTCATTGGACTCAGTGGTTTGATCACTCCTTCGTTAGACGAGATGGCTTACAATCTGAAGGAGCTTCAGCAGTTGGGCTGGAAAAAGCCTGTGCTGATAGGAGGTGCGACCACTTCCATGCTTCACACCGCCGTAAAATTGGATCCCCTCTTTGAGCCTCCAGTGATTCATGTTTCGGATGCGTCCTTGGTTGTGGGCGCTGTGAATGGATTGAGTGAAAGCTCAAAGAACTTCATTGATTACAAAGAAAAGTACCAACGTCTTCGCGAAGATTTTGAAAAGAAAGAGCAACAAAAGGAACCTCTGTTGTCCGTGGAAGAGGCCCGCTCCTATCGGGAAGACCTGGAGTTTAGCGAGAGCACCATTTCCTCTCCAGAAAAAATGGGAGTTTTTGAGTTCACGCCATCCATTGAAGAGTTGGAAAAGTTTATCGATTGGAGCCCTTTCTTTTGGACCTGGGAATTAAAGGGCCTGTATCCGAAGATCTTTGAACATCCAAAATATGGAGTGGAAGCCAAAAAGATTTTTGAAGAAGCCAAAGAGATGTTGGCAAAAATCAAAAAGGAATCTCGCTTTCAACCCCAAGCGGTTCTTGGAATTTTTGAAGCCACTCGATATGAAGAAACCGTTCAGCTTTTTAGCGATGGAAAGATACTGACACAATTCACTTTTCCTCGCCAAAGATTGATGTCTCTTATTGAAAAGCCGGCCAAGAAAGCTCGGGCCGCACAAAAAATTTCGCGCTGCCTGGCAGATCTGATCAGCAATGATTCCTCACAAAAGGACTACATCAGTCTTTTTGCAACGACCGCAGGTCAAGAGCTGGAAGATTATGCCAACTCTTTGAAAGAGGATGGCGATGATTACTCTTCCATCTTGGTGAAGGCCATTGCCGATCGTTTGGCGGAAGCCTTGACAGAATGGCTCCACTTGGAAGTGCGAAAAATCTTTGGATTCGGACAGTCTGAGAACTTAAGTTTGGACGATCTTTTAAGAGAACGTTACCAAGGCATTCGCCCCGCACCTGGGTATCCGGCCTGCCCGAATCACCAGGACAAAGCCTTGATTTGGGAAATCTTAAATCCCGAAAAACGCATCGGTGTTTCTCTCACCGAGAGCATGGCCATGAGTCCGGCCTCCTCGGTTTCAGGATTTATTTTCAACCATCCGAGTGCTCGCTATTTTGATGTGGGTCGACAGGACTAGGAAAGGGTGCGAATCACAATGGGGAATTCAAACAGCGAATTGAAAAACTGGTTGGAATCAAAAGCTCTCCCCTTGTGGTTTGAAAAAGGCATCGATCCCACCGATGGTGGTTTTGTAGAAGCCATTGATTTGGAGGGTCAGCCAAAGCTTTCCCTTTCTCGAAGGGCCATGGTTCAGGCGCGACAGATCTTTGTGTTCAAACAAGCTGGCGATTTGAATTTGATTTCCAAAGAAGATGCCCGGGAAATTGTTGAATCCGCCGTCAATTACTTGATCACTTATTTTTTACTGGAAGAGGGTGGCTATGGTCACTCTTTGAATCCCGAGTCCAAACAACTGAATGCCCGTGCGGATCTTTACACTCAAAGTTTTGTGATGTTCGGATTGGCCCAAGCCTATGCCTTGCTTCAACAAAAAGATTTAAAACAACGGGCCTTGGATCTTTTGGCATATTTGCGGACCGAAAGAACTTTGGATGGTGGCGGCTTTAGCGAATTCGATGAACAAGGACAACTGGTCTTTGAAGCTAACCCTCATATGCACCTGTTTGAGGCTGCGCTGGCATGGATGGACGTGGACTCCTCCAAAGAGTGGAAAGATCTGGCTGAAGAGCTGCTTGAGCTGTGCCTAAAATCTTTGATGCCTTTGGACAGTTCTGTGGTTTGCGAACACTTTGAATCCGACTGGGTGCCCTTGAAGGATTCAGACAAATTTGTTTATGAGCCGGGACATCTCTGTGAGTGGTCTTGGCTGATGGGTGAATACCAACGACTGACAGGAAGAGATCTTTCATCCGTTCGAAAACAGTTGTTTCAAATCAGCGAACAACATGGGCTGGACACTTCCACCGGATCCTTGTTTGACGAGATGTGGAGTGATCACAGCGTGAAATCTTCCACACACCGTTTTTGGCCCCAATGCGAGCGAATCAAAGCGGCAAGGCAGTTGGCCTTGGAATCGGATGGCAAGGAAATGAAGTCCTATTTCGCCGCCGCAGTTCAGGCTGAAAAGGCTTTGATGGGATTTTTCACGACGCCGGTTTCCGGACTGTGGTTTGATTTGCAACAGGATTCAGGGGCTTACAAATCTCAACCCGCGAAAGCCAGTTCCTTTTACCACATCATGAGCGCCTACCTGGCCCTCCGCTAATTCTACCTGGTCCCTCGCTAATTCATCGCACAATAGAGCTTCGCCAAAAGGTACCTGCTTCCTTTTCCGATATGCGGTGCATATCGGAAAAGGAAGCAGGTACCTTTTGGCGAAGCCAAGTGGGGCCTTATTTTTGGTGGGGCCGGTTCTGTTTTTTAAATGTTGCGGCGGTAAGTGCCACCCGCTTCAAACAGGGTTTGAGACATCTGCTTCAAACTGCAAAAGCGCGCCGCCTTCATCAAGGCCGCAAAAATGTTGTGGCCCTTCAAGGCTTCTTCTTTCAACTCTGCCAAAGCCCGAGCGGCGGGATCTGAATTCTTCTTTTGAAAATCCAAAACATGATCCAACTGTTGCTTTTTCTCTTCTTGAGAAGCTCTGGCCATTTCGATCTTGGGAGGAATGTAATCCTCTTTCAAAGTTTCCGGATCCACAAAGGTGTTCACTCCTACCACCGGAAGTTCCCCACTGTGTTTGAGAGTTTCATAGTGTAAGGATTCTTCTTGAATGCGTGAGCGTTGATACTGAGTTTCCATGGCGCCCAAAACACCGCCGCGCTCATTGATGCGCATAAACTCATCCAACACGGCTTCCTCCACCACATCCGTCAACCACTCCACAAAGTAACTTCCTTGAAGCGGGTTTTCGTTTTTGTTCAAACCAAACTCTTTTCCGATGATCAACTGAATGGCTTTTGCCCGCCGAACAGACTCTTCCGTCGGAGTGGTGATGGCTTCGTCATAAGCATTGGTGTGCAAAGAGTTGCAATTGTCTGAAATTGCAATAAAGGCCTGCAAGGTGGTTCGAATGTCATTGAAGTCAATTTCTTGCGCATGCAACGACCGACCCGATGTTTGAATGTGATACTTCAGCTTTTGGGAACGCTCGGACGCCTGGTATTTGTCTTTCATGGCAATGGCCCAAATGCGTCGGGCCACGCGGCCGATCACTGTGTACTCGGGATCCAAACCATTGGAGAAAAAGAACGAAAGGTTCGGAGCAAAATCATCCACCTTCATGCCTCGTGCCCGGTAATACTCCACATAGGTGAAAGCATTTGAAAGTGTCAGCGCAAGCTGAGTGATGGGATTCGCCCCCGCCTCAGCAATGTGATATCCAGAAATACTGACCGAATAAAAATTGCGAACTTTGTTCGCAATAAAATATTCCTGAATGTCAGCCATCATCTTCAAAGCAAAATCAATGGAGAAGATGCAGGTGTTTTGCCCCTGATCTTCTTTCAAGATGTCCGCTTGAACCGTGCCTCGAACCTTCATCAAAGTTTCTGACTTGATGGCTTCCCAATCCGAAGATCCATAGGGAATTTTATTTCCGGTTTCTTTTTCCTTCAACTCCACCTGTTGATCGATGGCTGTGTTAAGGAAAAAGGCCAAAATCATGGGGGCCGGACCATTGATGGTCATACTGACACTGGTGGATGGATCACAAAGATCAAATCCCGCATAGAGCTTTTTCATATCTTCCACCGTGGCAATGCTCACACCACTTTCACCCACTTTTCCATAAATGTCGGGACGAGGATCCGGATCCTCCCCGTACAAAGTGACACTGTCAAAAGCCGTCGACAGTCGCTTTGCCGGCTCCCCTTTGGAAAGATAGTGAAACCGTCGGTTGGTTCTTTCCGGAGGACCTTCCCCTGCAAATTGGCGTGTGGGATCTTCTCCGGTGCGCTTCAGTGGAAACACCCCTGCGGTGAAAGGAAAAACACCAGGAACATTTTCAAGCTTCAAATAACGGTAGCGATCGCCCCAGTCTTTGAGTTTGGGAACAACCACTTTTGGAATCTTTGTTCCACTCAGAGAAGTGGTGGTCAAAGGTTGGCGAATCTCTTTGTCACGAACATGATAGATAAACTCTTCGCCCGCATATTGATTTCTGAGATCCTCAAATTTTTGCACCTGATCCAAATCACTTTTGGAAAAATCCTTTTCCAAGTTTTCTTTTAAAGTTGTCAGTGGAGCGGTTTCAGATTCTGAACTTTTAGATTTTAAGAGTTCGGACACCTGATGAAGACTTCCCAAGTTGGAAGCCACTGCGGACTTGTTCTCCACATCGGTTTTGTAATTCCGAATCATTGAGACAATTTCAGCCAAATAGTTCTGACGCTCCGGAGGAACCACAGTTTGCTTTTTGGATTCGGTCAAAAGGTTCTTTCGCTTTTCATCCAATTCAAAGGGAAACTCTTTGGAAAGGCTCTTTCCTTTTTCCGTCAAGGTGGAAATCAAACACATAAAAAGCTGATTTAAGCCCGGGTCATTGAATTGACTGGCTTGAGTCATGTAGACGGGAACTTCTTCACTGGCTTCAAAAATCTTTCGTGAACGCTTATACTGTTTGGTCACATCGCGAAGGGCATCTTGAGCCCCTCTTCGATCGGCTTTATTGATGGCCACCAAATCGGCAAAATCAATCATGTCAATTTTTTCAAGCTGAGACTGAGCGCCGAATTCAGAAGTCATCACGTACAAACTCAAATCACTCAACTCCACAATCTTGCTGGAAGCCTGACCAATACCGGAACTTTCTGCGATCAACAAATCAAAGCCCTTGGTTTTCATATGATCCAAAACCAAAGGAAGGCTTTCCGAAATTTCATTGCCGGATCCCCGTGAAGCGAGAGATCGCATAAAAAGTCCAGGACGGTTCAAGGTGTTCATGCGAATGCGATCCCCAAGCAGGGCTCCACCCGTCTTTCGCTTAGAAGGGTCCACACACACCACACCGATTTTAATTTCAGGAAAAATATTTTTAAAGCGGAGCAACAGCTCATCCACCAAAGAAGATTTTCCCGCTCCACCTGTTCCTGTGACTCCAAGGACCAAAGGCGCTTTGGAGGAGCTGGATGCAACCGCCAGCCCGCGACTTTCCACTCCGGTAATCTCAACACCCAGATCTCTTTGGTTCAAAGGAGAGTTGAGGAAATTCAAATCCGCTTTCAATTCCTCTGTTTTTGAAGGCCGAGGGTTTTTCGAGTTTTTTGAAGCTTCCAAGAGGTCAAAGTCACAACCTTTGACAATCATTTCAATCATTCCCTCGAGCCCCAACCGGCGCCCATCATCGGGATGAAAAATTTGAGCGATGCCGTAGTCCTCAAGCTCTTTCTTCTCTTCATGGATGATGACGCCTCCGCCACCTCCATAAATTTGCACATAGTGAGCACCCGCCGCATCCAAAAGGTCACGGAGATATTTGAAATACTCCATGTGTCCTCCTTGGTAGGAACTGATGCACACACCTTGCGCGCCCTCTTGAAGGACTGCCGAAACCACATCAAAAACCGAACGGTTGTGACCCAAGTGGATCACTTCCACGCCGAAGTCTTGCAGGATCCGACGTATGACATTGATTGCAGCATCGTGACCATCAAAAAGAGAAGCCGCCGTAACCACTCGAATGGGATTTTTTGCTTTATATGACATCATTCACCTTTGAATTCAGGTTTTCTCTTAGAGAGAAAAGCGTCCACACCTTCCTTTTGATCCGCAGTTTTAAAAACTTCGGAAAACGCACGGGCTTCCAACTGAAAACCTTTTTTCGAGAAGTCTTCAAAACCCACATTGATACAGGCTTTGGCCATGCGGACGGCAATGGGCGCACGCTCACAAATATTTCCGGCAATTTTATGGGCTTCCTCAAGCAGCTGCTCAGGTTCGCAAATTTGAGTAAACAGTCCCCACTTCTCACCCTGTTCGGCTGAAAACATTTCTCCTGTTAAGGTGGCTCTCTTGGCCACTCCAAAATTTGTTTTCAAAGAAAGTCTTTGAGTGCCGCCATAGCCCGGAAGAAGTCCAAGGGTCACTTCTGGAAGCCCCCACTTTGCTTTGGAGCTTGCGATCAACATGTCACAAGACAATGCCAGCTCCAAACCACCTCCCAAAGCAAAACCGTTAACGGCAGCAAGGGTCGGGATTTCCATGTCTTCCAGTTTTTGAAACAAGCGCTGTCCTCGTTCGGACATCTCTTGGGCTTTGCCCGCGTCCAAATCTTTAAATTCAGAAATGTCGGCGCCCGCCACAAAGGCTTTGCCCTCGCCAGTTAAAATCAATGCTCGAACCTTAGAGTCTTCGGAAATTTTTGAAAGGGCCTGATCCAGCTCTTTCAACACTTGGCCATTCAACGCATTCATTGCTTGAGGCCGATTCATTGTGATCGAAATATACTTCTGCCCATTGGGGGCTTTGTGCTCTTCAAAACGAAGGGTTTCAAAAGACATTGGGACCTCCCTTTATTGGTCGTAAGAGTAAAAACCTTTTCCTGTTTTGCGGCCAAGCCAGCCGGCTTCCACATACTTTACAAGTAGCGGACAAGGTCGGTATTTGGTGTCTCCCAAACCTTCATGAAGGACATTCATGATGGAAAGACAGGTGTCCAGACCAATAAAGTCTGCCAAGGTCAATGGCCCCATGGGCTGATTGGTTCCCAGTTTCATGGCGGAATCAATGTCTTCCACCGTGGCGATTCCTTCATACAAGGTGTAAACGGCTTCGTTGATCATGGGCATCAGAATGCGATTCACCGCAAACCCAGGAATGTCCTTCACCTCTACAAAAGTTTTTCCAAGATCTTCTGCAAGCTTACGAACCGTTTTAAAAGTTTCATCTGATGTTTGAAGTCCACGAATCCCCTCTACCAGTTTCATCAAGGGCACGGGATTCATAAAGTGCATCCCGGCCACAAAATCCGGTCGGCGAGTGGCACTGGCAATTTTTGTAATGGAGATGCTGGAGGTGTTGGTGCAAAGGATGGCTCCATCTTTACAAACTTCATCCAACTGAGTAAAAAGTTGAAGCTTAAGGTCCACTTTTTCAGTGACCGCTTCCACCACCAAATCACAATCTTTGAACGCACTCATGTCTTTACTGGTGACGATACGGGAGATGACTTCTGATTTTTGATCCGCGGGCATCACTTCTTTTTTGATCAATCGATCCAAGCTTTTTTCGATGGTCGCCATTCCACGCTTTAAAGCTTCATCAGAGATGTCCACCATCACGGCCTGGATGCCTTTTTGAGCCACCACTTGAGTGATTCCATTTCCCATTTGCCCCGCTCCAAGTACGCCCACTTTTTGGATCGCCATCTCTCCTCCTTTTGATTTGGGTGCCTGATTTAGGTGCCACTCAGAAAATATCCGGCTTCAAAATCTGTAATCGGTGCGTTAGACGCGTCGAATACAGGTTTTGAAGTTGCACACTTTTGGGGTGGCACCTCAATTTACTTTTTGTAACGGGAAGACAGTAGCAAAGCCGAGAAATTTTGACGAGTGGGTTTCTAGTTTGACTGAGGAAAATAAAGCGGCGTGACAGACCAGATCAGGCGGATTTCGTCGTTGGGAGTTTGCACCCCCTCCTCCATCACCTTAGATCCAATCAAAATGACTTTTGAAGTGGATGATTTGTTGGCCTTTACCAATGCCAAGCTCACTTTGTGAACACCATCATTGTCTGTTTTCAGATCTGGATCGAAAGGATTGTAGCGGACAAAATACCCAAGGCCTTCGGAAAACATCTGGCCAAATTCCAAGTTGCTGGTGGCAAATCGAAAACTCTCTTGGTTTTGCTCTTTGTCACCCACTGCAAAATCAAGCGACAACCGAAAGGACGACGGACGCCAATCTGCGTAAACTCCACCCATTCTCCACTTAGAGGTTTGCGCCGCATTGAAGCGCGCCACCGTCAAAGAACTTCCCGTTGTGGAAGAGGGGTCTGTGGAACCGGTTTGCCCAAAAGCCTCCACGCGAAGCTTGTGAAAATCATATCCCCAACGGGCTGCATACCAGGTCTTGTGATCTTGACTGTTTCCCGACTCACCGTTGAACACGCTGAATCCGGTGAAAAAGTAATTGTATGTGATGAAATAATTCAGGCCGATGTCTCGAAGACCCACAAGACCTTGAGAGTAGATTTCAGAACGCGGGAAAATCAGCTCACTTTCAGAGAGCACTCCCTCTCGTCCAATTTCCAAAGGAATCAATCCAATGCGAAAACGCCCAAAAAGACTTTCGTACTCGCCGTAGGCTTCCACCAAATCAATGTCACTTTCACTTTTGGTGTCCGCATAGAGTTTTGGTTTTCCTCTTAAGCTGTGTGCTCCGATTCGAAATTTTGAAGAGAGACGGTCATCCAAGGTCCATAAAATTCCAACAGAACTTTCTCCAAGAACAAACTCCCCTTCTTGCTGCTCGCGGTAGAACCCTTGGGGCCTTAAAGTCAGATCACTCACACTCAATGTGCCCAGCTGTTCTTGAGCCATCGAGACCGATGCAAACGAGCATCCTAAAGTGAGGATCGAGATGAGAAAATTCCACTGGCGCATGATGACTTTGATGCTAACAGTTCCTTTAAAAATTAACAGCTCTCACCTGAAAAAGAGCCCGACGAAGGTCAATGCTTGAATCCTGCAAACAAGCGCTCGCGGGCCTTGGCTCGCTGACGACCCTTATAGCGATCATGGGAAGCCTCACCGGACATGGAGGCCAGGTAGTGTTCGTAATCAATGATCTGAACTTCATAAGGGTAGAAAAAAGAAACCGGCCGCTCCCCTTCTGCCCCAGGAACTTTGACCAGTTGGCGATTGATAAACTTCACAAATCGATATTCCCGCGCCGTAAACTCATTGGCTTTGATCAAATACTGATTTTGATCCAAGCCTTTTGCAAGGCACTCTTTTAAGACCTCATTGATCTCTTTGTGATCGGTCACACCTTTGGATTTCATTTCATTCACAATGTCCAAAAATTTTTTTACGGGAAAAAGCGAGTTGTTTGACTGCCCCGGAACCACATGGGGGTAACTGACCACGTGGTTCTTCACCAAAAACTGCATCACCCGAAACACATCCAAAAGCGTTTGGGTTACAATCCGCACTCCAATTTTATCCATCAAACCAAAGGCCACCGCGTCCGGCTTGGACAACAGCTTTGTGATGGCGGAGTTGGAATCCTTGAAAGGTTTTAACTCCATTTTCTGCAGACGAATGGGCTCTGAGTCCTCGGAAGCTTCCAAGAGCAAACCCGTTGCCGGATCCTGGCGCACAAAATTTTTGTAAGGCCGAAAAATTTGCTCTTGAATCTCAGAGCTGAAGTAACTGAACAGGTCATTTTGCAAGTGAGTCACCACGTGCATGACTTTCAAAAGAATGCAGGACCAACGGTGCAGGTCCTTGTCAGCTTCCCTGGGCCCCGCCATCAATAAAAGGCGCCCCACATCTTCCAATTTTGAAGGATCACTGATTTCTTCAGGAAGTTTTTCATCTTCTTTAAGAATGCGGGCCTTCAAATAGGTGACGGCCCTCGAATGAATCAGCCACAACTTCTCTTCATCTTGAGGAATGGAAACATCATAGCCATAGGCTCGCAAGAAAGAGTGCGCCTCTTCGAGGGTTTCCAACGAAGGCGCCGGCGCCTCTAAGATGGGCGTCCCTCCAATGAGGGACTGATAAGCTTGAGGATCAAAATCCAGTGAAATCGACATCCCTTTAAGTAGACTGCCCCAAGCGGAGCGGGTCAAGATTCAATAGGGCTTACTGACATTTAAAGAATCCGCAAGTTTCTACGCGAAAGACTCCCAATTGACCTTGCTGTCCGGCGCCGCCGTTGATTGCAGAGTTGTTTGCAAAGCTCACTGATCCTGTAAACCAGTTGGAGTTGAAAGTTCCTTGCAGTTGAATCTTTCCAAAACTGTCCTCATAAGTGATCAGCGCTTGGCTCCCTTGAATCACACCGGTCACACTGACAAAACCTTCCACCTGGGAAGCAATGTAAATAGGAACTTCTTTAATGGTTTCGCCCTCGGCGTTTTTCATGCCCACATAATTGTCGACGACAGCTATGCGAAGCTCACTGCCAGAAGACTGCACGGTTAAATTGTTTTGACCGTTCACATTGAAGGCGCCACTCAAGCCCACAGATCCATAGAATCGAATTCCCGTTGAATCATTGCTCCGTCCACTGACTGTTCCAAGACTCAATGGATTTCCATCGGGCTCAGAAAGGTTCGATAGAAACGAGACCACCTGTTGCTGAAACTGAGCTTGCTGCCAATTGCTAGGAGCAATGATTTCTCCCCATTTTCCCTGTCCATCGGATTTGGCCACTGGGGCGGATGGTTGAGGCGTAGACTCCACTGGAGCCACATTGTTCGCTCCACGGGTTTCAATCCGCTGTCTTTTGTCCGAGGCTTTGTTCGCGCAGGCTCCAAGACCCAGGCTCAAAACAAGGACGGCTCCCCAACTCAAGATTTTGGACTTTCTCATAGCACTTCTCCCGAAAGTGAAAGGTTCACTTTTTAAGAGAGGCAAGGAAAATGCCAGGAAACAGGGCCTCAGATCTCATATATTGGACTTGAGGGGTCTTTGCCCCAAAGCCCTGTTTTGAAGCTCTATTTCGTCACTGAGGTGTCTGAATTCCAATCAGCCGGCATGGTTTCGGTGCCTGCCGGGGTCAGTAGAAGCTGCGGGAAGAGGCGGCCATTTGGGACAAGGGTGTGGTTGGCTTCAAACGAGGGCCACATTTGGTGGCATACATTTCAAGCTCTTCCACCACATATTTGGACCCCAAAGAGTCCGCATAGCGAAGAAGCCCTCCGCGGAAAGGTGGAAAACCGGTTCCCATAATCATGGCCAAATCCACATCCTGCGGAGTCTCCACGATCTTGTCCTCAATCAATGCCAAAGCCGCTTCGTTGATCATCACAAACACTCCGCGCTCCAAGCACTCTTTTTCCGTCAAAGGATTTGTGGGCTGACCCAATCCCAAATCTTTATAGACACTGCTGTCCACTCCGGTCTCTTTGCCATTGGAGTCGTACTGGTAAAAACCTTTGCCGTTTTTCTTGCCCAGACGATCGCTCTTGGACAACGTGTGCGCCACTTCCGGAACCTGAATGCGCTCGCCCAAAGACTCGCGGAAAATCTTAACCACTTTTACACACACATCCAGCCCCACTTCGTCCATCAAACGAAAAGGCCCCATGGGCATTCCAAATTTGTGAGTGTACCAGCGGTCCACCTTTTCAATGGCCATTCCATCTTCCAAAAGGAACATGGCTTCAATCATGTATGGCATCAACAAACGGTTCACCAAAAAGCCCGGTCCATCTTTCACAACAACAGGCGTCTTTCCCATCTTCTTGGACAAATCAAAAATGGTTGCCGTCGCTTCATCGCTGGTTCTTGGACCGCGAATGACTTCCACCAACGGCATTTTGTCCACAGGATTGAAAAAGTGCATGCCTACAAAATTTTCTGGATGAGGGTGAGCCTCTGCCATTTCCGTCACACTCAATGACGAGGTGTTGGTGGCAATGATCGCATCTTGAGGCATGTGCTTCGCCGTCTCCGCAATCACCGCTTTTTTGATTTTCATGTCTTCAACGATGGCTTCCACCGCCACGTCCACATTTCCAAAACCAGCGTAATCCAAACCGCCCGTAATGTGAGACATTTTCTCCGCGAACTCGTGCTTCGTTAAACGGCGACGCTTTAACTTTTTAGACCAAATGCTTTGCGCCTGCTTGTAACCCAATGCCAAAGAGTCATTGTTGATGTCTTTCATACGCACAAAGAAGCCCTTGTCCGCAGCCACCTGGGCAATTCCTCCACCCATGGTTCCCGCTCCAAGTACCGCGATCTTTTTGACTTTGCGCGGCTTCACATCGCCCTTCACGCCGGTCTGCTTTTTCACAGACTCCATCATAAAAAACAGATTGATCAAATTCTTAGAAATATCAGTCACCGCAACTTTAACAAAACCTTCCAATTCAATTTGCAAGGCTTTGCTTCGGTTGGACATCCCGTAAGTTTTCTTCACCACATCCAAAGCCGACAAGGGTGCTGGGTAAAAACCTTTGGAGTTTTTCATCACCATTTTTCGAGCCTGAGAAAAAACCATTCCTCGGCCCAACGCAGATTCCAAAACGGAATTCATCATGCCCTTGGGCTGAAAACGTTTCTTGCGCTTTCCTTTAGACAGAATGGAATTCACAAAATCCACACTGCGCTCTTCGATCAGCTCTGCGGGAATCACCTCGTCCACCAAGCCAATTTTTTTGGCTTTTCGAGAGTCCACTGATTTTCCAGCCAAAATGATATCTAAAGAGGCTTGAAGCCCTACCACTCGAGGAAGGCGAACACATCCACCAAACCCAGGAATGATCCCCAACTGCACTTCAGGAAGGCCAATCTTTGTGGATTTGTCATCCGAGCAAACTCGATAGTCGCAAGTCAAAATCAACTCGCAACCACCACCCATGCACGCGCCATTCACCACGGCCACCGTAGGCATGGGAAGATCTTCAAAATCATTAAAGATCTGATGAGCCTGATCGATCACTGTTTTAAAATCTTCTTTGGTCTTTAACTTTTTGATCTCTTCAATGTCTGCACCGGCAATAAAAATTCCGGGTTTGTTGGATTTTAAAACCACAGCCTTAAAGCTGGATTTTTTCAACTCTTCCACCACCTCTTTGAAACGCATCATCACCGGAGTGGAAAGCTTGTTGACCTTCTCTCCGACCAAATCAAATTCCACAAAGGCAATGCCGTCTTTTTCTTTCAGTTGAATGCTTTCTTGAATGCTCACTGGATTAATCCTCTCTCTCTAAGATCACAGAACCACCTTGACCACCACCAATACAAAGTGTGGCCAGACCAAACTGCACATTTCTCTTTTGCATCTCTTTCATCAACGTCAAAACAATCCGCGTGCCCGTGGTTCCCACCGGATGTCCCAAGGCAATCGCTCCTCCATTGACATTCAAAATTTCCGGATCAATTTCCCCAAGCTTTCCGGAGAGACCCAATTTTTCTTTGCAGAACTCATCACTGTTCAACGCCTTTTCACAGGCAATCACTTGAGCGGCAAAGGCCTCATTCAACTCCACAAGTCCCAACTCTTTAAAATCCAATCCGGCACGCTTCAATGCAATCGGAGTGGAGTAAGCGGGCCCAAGACCCATGCGTTCCGGCTCAAGACCCGCAAAGGCATAAGAGCGAATGCGCGCCACCAGTTTGTGTCCCAAAGCTTTGGCCTTTTCACGGCTCATAAGTAGAACCATGGCTGCACCATCTGTAATGGGACAGGAGTTCCCTGCGGTGATCGTTCCGTATTTTTTGTCAAAGAAAGGCTTTAACTTTGCCAACTGCTCCATGCTTTGACCGTCTCGAGGACCAATGTCTTCGCTGACCACCTCTTTGAATTTTGGAGCCAAAAACACGGGAGTGATTTCTTCAGCCATGCGTCCACTTTTTTGAGCGGCGACGGCCCGCGCGTGACTGCGAACCGCAAAGCGATCTTGCTCTTCTCGAGAGATTCCAAATTCCTTCGCTAAAATTTCAGCGGTTTGCCCCATGTTGATCCCTTTAAAAGGATCGGTCAGACCTTCCATCACGGAAATTCGTGGCTTGTGAGGGGTTTGCGCAAAAGGAGATGTGGTCACCATTTCTACGATCTGCTTCAAGTCCGCTTTCAAAAGCTGGCCCAGAACAGACAATCTTTGCCCCGTGGTCCGCGCCGCGCCCAACTTGCCAAAGATTTCAACAATTGCCGGCGGCATCAACAAGGGAAGTTGAGACATACTCTCTGTTCCTCCAGCTACGATCACATCGGAAGTTCCCGATTTGATTTTTTCGTAGCCCAAAGTGATGCTCTCCATGGCAGATGCACAGTTTCGATGCACACTGAAAGCGGGAGTTTTCAATGGGATTCCGGATCGCAAAGCCACCACTCGGGAAATGTTCACAGCGTCGGAAGGGTTGCCCGTGTTTCCGATGATCACTTCATCCACGACTTCCGTGTCCAAATTGCTGCGAGCAATCAACTCCTGAAGGGCCGTGCGCCCCAGTTCCGCAGGATGAACATCCTTAAGCTTGGTTCCAGCCTTGGCAAAGGGGGTTCGAACGCCCTCCACCAGCACCACATCTCGATCGGATTTGTTGGCATTTGACATCAGTTGCGACTCCTTAGATGAAGATAATTCAATAGACAATTTAAGTTGCCGAGATGGAATCTTAAAGTCAAATTGAGATTCGGTAAGCGCAGGTCGAGTTTGCAAAGCGGCGTGACTCTCCCCTCTCCCACGATCGGCATTGACGGCTGCTAGAGAAGCCACATAACTTAAGAGCCTTTGAGGTTAAAATGAGCAATAATGAAACTCTTGATACAAGTAAAATGAGCCACCTGGACCGCGAAGCCCTTGAGTACCACTCAAAGGGAAAGCCCGGAAAGGTGGATGTCAATTCCAGCAAAGAGTGTGACAGTGAACACGCTCTCAGCTTGGCCTACTCTCCGGGAGTTGCCGCTCCTTGCAAAGTGATCGCAAAGGATCCCAGCAAAGTTTACGACTACACCGCCAAAGGAAACTTGGTTGCCGTGGTCACCAACGGAACCGCAGTTCTTGGCCTTGGCAACATTGGCCCCTTGGCAGGAAAGCCGGTCATGGAAGGAAAAGGCGTCTTGTTCAAACAATTCGCTGGCATTGATGTGTATGACATCGAGTTGAAAACCACAGACACCGAGGAGTTCATCCAAACCTGTAAAAACCTCGAGCCCACTTTTGGTGGAATCAACTTGGAAGACATTGCTGCACCTGAATGTTTTGAAATTGAAACTCGCTTAAAAAAAGAAATGAACATTCCGGTCTTCCACGATGACCAACATGGAACGGCCATCATTTCAGGAGCCGCCTTAATCAATGCCTGCCAAATTACAAAGAGAAAGACTTCCGAATTGAAAGTGGTCTTCAACGGTGCCGGCGCGGCGGCCATCTCTTGTGCGCGCATCTTTAAAGCTTTGGGAGTTCCCGGAAACCACATCTTGATGTGTGATTCCCGTGGAGTGATTTATAAGGGCCGCAAAGAAGGCATGAACAGCTTCAAAGAAGAATTTGCCGTGGACACCGAAGCGCGAACCCTTGTGGACGCCTTGAAGGGGGCAGACTGTTTTGTGGGACTCAGTGTGGCCGGAGTGCTGACCGAGGACATGCTGAAAAGCATGGGTAAAAATCCCATCGTCTTTGCCATGGCCAATCCTGATCCTGAAATTGATCCCCATGTGGCCAAAAAAGTGCGTCCAGATGTGATCATTGCCACCGGCCGTTCCGATTATCCCAACCAGGTAAACAACGTTCTTGGTTTTCCAAGCATTTTCCGTGGCGCCCTGGACACCCGAGCTACGGCCATCACCGAAGAAATGAAACTGGCTGCCGTTCACGCTTTAGCCGATTTGGCCCGCGAAGATGTTCCTGAAAGTGTTTCCATGGCTTATGCCAACAAAAATTTTCAGTTTGGACCGGACTACATCATTCCAAAACCTTTTGATTCCAGGGTGCTTTTAAAAGTGGCGCCGGCTGTGGCCCGTGCCTCTATGGATTCGGGAGTGGCCCAAAAGCCCATCGTGGATTTTGAAGAATACGAAGATCAGTTGATCAATCTTCAGTCCAAAAAGCGGGGCTTCATTCGAGGCATTGCCAACCGCGTTCGAGCCCATGCTCAACGCAGCAACGAACCTCTTCCACGGATTTACTTCCCTGAAGGTCGCAGCACCAAAATATTAAAAGCGCTGAACTCCATTGTGGCCGAGAACATCATTCAGCCGGTTTTGATGGGCTACGAAGATTTGGTCCGATCCAAAATTAAAGAATTGGAATTGGATCACTTAAAAGATGTGGAAATTTGCCAACCTTCCAAAGACGCCAGGTACATGCAGTACGTTCATTTTCTTTATGAAATGAGAAAACGAAAAGGCGTGATGCGCGCCGAAGCCGAGCGTTTGATGGCAGACCCCAACTACTTTGCGGCCATGGCGGTTCATCAAGGAGACGCAGATGGTTTGATCACTGGCGCCACCATGAACTATTCCGAGTGCGTTCGCCCCATTTTGCAAATCATTGGGCCCGGCCGAAGCCGAGTGGCTTCCGGTTTGAACGTCGTTATCATTAAAGACCGCCTGCTATTTTTTGCCGACACCACCGTCAACATCGAGCCCACCGCAGAGCAATTGGCGTCCATTGCCATTCATGCTTCTCAAGTGGCCCGCTATTTTGATGTGGAACCGAAGATTGCCATGCTCTCTTACACCAACTTTATGGGGCGCGAAGGCAATCCCTTAAAAATGAAAGAAGCCGCGCGCATTGTTAAAAAACATCGGCCGGAATTGATCATCGATGGAGAGATGCAAGCGGACACTGCGGTCAGCAACGACATTGTGGATCGCATCTTCCCGTTTTGTGATATCAAAGGCGGAGCCAACATTTTGATCTTCCCGAACCTGGATGCGGGCAACATCTCCTACAAGCTGCTTCAGCAGCTGGGTGGTGGAGAAGTTTTAGGCCCCTTCTTGATGGGAGTTAAAAAACCAGCAAACGTGCTTCAGCGCACCTGCACGGTGGACGACATTATGAACACCATCACCATGACCGCCCTGGAAGCCCAGGCTTACAAACAGCCCCATCCAAAGTCGTAGAGGTCAGGACCTCCTTTAAGACTCCTAAGTGCTGGCCTTTATGGAAGAAATTTGAAACTTTCAAAAGGCCCGTGCTAGAATATTTAAAAAAACAAGGAGACTCTTTCCCCTTTGAATACGACAGAAAATTCAAGCCCTGCAAATTCTCAAAAAATCCGCGCCATTGTGGTGGGTGTGGGACTCAAATCTGATCCGCTCACTGAAATCAAAGAAAGCCTTTTGGAGTTGGAAGATTTGACCTCGGCCTGGGGCGCAGAGGTGGTTGGAAGTTCGGTTCAAGTGTTGCCTCAGTTTCAAGCGGCCACTTTGATGGGCTCTGGAAAAGTTCAAGAAATCACCGAAATGATTCAAGAGACCGAAGCCAATGTGATCATTGTGGATCACAGTTTGTCGGGCGTTCAGGGGCGAAACTTGGAGAAATCCTTTGGGGTGCGCGTGATGGATCGCAACCAAGTGATCGTGGACATCTTCGCCCTTCGTGCAAAGACTTACGAAGGAAAACTTCAAGTGGAACTTGCACAAATGCTCGATCAGTTGCCGCGGATGGTGGGCGCTTGGATGGGCTCTCTTTCCAGGCAAGGTGGTGGAATTGGAGCCAAAGGACCGGGAGAAACGGCTCTTGAAAATGACCGCCGCCGCATCCGAGAACGGGTCAAAGCCATTCGCAAAAAATTGGAAGGGGTTCGCAAACAGCGCAAACAGCATCGCTCTTTGAGACGGCGCCAACAAATCCCCACCTTTGCCATGATTGGTTACACCAACTCGGGCAAAAGTTCGCTTTTAAACCAAATGACCGGATCTCAAGTGATGGCGAAAAATCAAATGTTTGCCACGCTGGATCCTACCACCCGCAAAGTGTACTTGCCAGAAGCGGGTCCCGCAGTGGTGACCGATACGGTGGGATTTATTCGAAAGCTTCCGCCTCATTTGATCGAAGCCTTTAAAGCAACACTTGAAGAATCTGAGGACGCGGACATTTTGCTCCACGTGATTGATTTGTCCTCCCCGTCCATGGATCAACAGGTGCGCGTGGTGGATGATTTGATTCAAGAGTTTGGTTGGGACAAAAAGCCCGTCATTTATGTTTTCAACAAAATTGATGTGGCCCCTTTTGAAAAGCAATTTCAAGTGAAGGCCTTCCCTAGGGTTTTTGTTTCTGCATTGACCGGAGAAGGTTTGGACAAACTTCGAAAGCAAATGACAGTGGCCCTTCAAAGCATCAACGAAAAGGTGCAACTTTATTTTCCAAAAGAAGAAGAATACAAAATCTATGAACTCAGCCGCGAGTCGCAGATTTTAAAATCTGAGCCTGCATCCACGGGCACGGTTTTGGAAGCGCAATTGACGCCCGAGCAACTTTCTCGCTGGGGCGCTTATCTATTGAAGAAATAATTTTTTAAGGTCGAGGCTTGCTCGGACAAAAGCTGGTTTCCGTGGCAAACAGATTGTCCGTCTGGCATTGGAAGTCTTTGTGCTCTTGAGCCACAAAAGACAAAGTTCTCATATTCAACCGATCCAAGTTGGTGACGGGCGGTTCATCTGCAAAAAGAGCAAATGGAGGCAAATCTTCGGATCGGTAGTTCAGGGCCATTTCTTCCAACTCTGAAACCGACTGGAAGTAAAAAGAGATCTCTTTTCGCAATCCTTGAATAAAGATTTCATTGGCGCGAAACTTTCCATTTTCATCCAATCCAAAGTGAACCTTGTCCTGCTTGTACTCCTCAAAAAACTCCGTGGCCTTTTTCATTTCGTAAAGGTCCGATTCCCATGGAGATTTGCTGGCCGAAGCACTTGGATCTTCCGACACCCGGTCCCGAATCCGGTTGCTTCCTGCCGTTGTCACCACTCCACTGGTGAAATAATCATAAACAAAATCAAAGTAAGGAAGAGGCTCTTCACTCTCTTTCAAGAAAGTGTCTACCCAACTGGACATGTCTCGTCGAGAAGAATCTTGAAAAATCGTTCTCACCCCATTGATTTGAGCCAGAATGCGCTCCTCCGAATTTTGATTAAACAACTTAAACAAAGACATCCACCCCTCCAAAGTGTACTGGATCAAACGATGTCTTTTGCTGGCCATACAGGTGTCCAAAGACTCACTGCCACAATCTTCCGCTGAGGTTTCCAAAGGAATGGCCCTGATGCGCGAAACATTCAATCGAGCATAAGATCTCAATGGCAAAATGGAGTTCTTGCTGGAAGAACGATACCACCAAAGGTACTTACTTAAAACTCTCATCCCATCTGCAATGAACTGTGCCTTGGACTCGGAATATTTAAAAACTCCAATTTCCTTAGCAAATAAGGCCTTCAATTCTTTGTTGTTCTCAATTTCCGCGTAACTCTTAGGAAACTGATCATCTTGATAATCCAAACCATCTTCCACCTTAACAAGCTCTTGGCCTCTCCAAAATCCAGACTCCATATATCTTTTGGCCCGATAGGTAAAACGCATAGGGTTGTAGTGGTAAAAGATCTCTCCATTCCCATTAAAACTCAGTGAAGGTCTTCCTGAAAAAGCCTGCTCCAATCCAGGGAAGCTTTCTTGGGATCTCGGATCCGGTCGATTGATTTTTTGCTGGATAAATGACGCCAAATCCAGCATCAAAGAATCACTGAAGGACTCCATCAAATAAGGATCTTTCCAAAGGGCCTCATTTGGAAACTGCAACTTCAATTGAGCCATGGTCAAAGAAGACTTTCCAGAATTTTGCAAATGCTTTAAAAAACTCAAAGCATCGTGAAGACTGGACAAATACCGTCTTTCCATTTCAAACGCGAAGGCACGTCGATTTTTTTCCATAAGGCTGAAATCGATGGCGCATTGGTAAGACTTGTCAAAATAGTCGTCATAAACCTTGTAAAAGGACTTTCTCAAATTTCGGTAATAAGAAAAAGACTGGGAATCAATTTCCCTTTGGATTCCATCCACGGACTCTCCACGCTCTTTCGCAGATTCCAAATAGAGCGAGAAGATATTCTCCATCATTTGAAGGCGAGGCGTATAGGTTGTTCTTAAAAACTCCGAAAGATCATAATGGGGATGGAGACGAAATCCCTGTCCTGGGCCAGAACCTCCCGATCGCTCTTGGAGATAGTCGACAAAAATCTTCATGAATCCATCCAGCATCTTGGGAAATTTGTCATTAATCACGTTGTCGATTGTCCCAACTCCCACGGCCATTTCAATTTGAGTGGGCAACATGGAAAAGGGAACCCTTTGTCCATTTTGAAGAAGATTGCAGGCTCGAAAGCTATCCTTAAAACTCGCAGACTTGATGATGCTTCGAAAATCATTCCACTTTTCTTGCAGTCGGAAAGTAGATTCAGACAACCCCTTTTTCATAAACTGTTCCGTGGTGATCTTAAAAAGGCTTTGAATAGGAATGTGATAAGAATCAAACAGCTTCAACCGAAAAAAGTAGTCAAAACCATAGACCACTTCATAAGAGGTAAATGGAGTGCGACTCCCCGTCAGCCTCACACCGCTGGGACGAGAGAAATCAAACCAACTTGGCATTTCTCCATCCAAAAGATTTTGAAGAAGCAAACTGGCATCATAGTGAACGCCCCAATAAAAAAGCTCCCACTCTCTTTGAGACATCATCAAGACCATGGAAATTTGCGCAGGAATATCCCCCAAAAGCTTTACGCTTTGAGGAACATCAATCAATACCATTTCCAATTGAGACAAGGCCTTCGGAAGAGACTTTCCATCCGTACGGTACCCGTTAAACAAAGCTTCTTCAAAAAAGCGATAAAGAAACTCTGCACCCTCTTGAGTTTGACGCCATCCCGGCCTGAGCTTTGGCAACTCGCCATTCAGTTGAGCCAAAAAGGATTTTCCGTTCTCGTAGTTGTTCGCGTAAAAGGCTCCCAGCTTCTTATGGGTGGAAACACTCAAATAGGTCAAATAGTTGCCCAAGTAGGATTGAAGAAGTTCAAGAAATCTCTTTTGTTGAGCTTCACTTTGATTGCCCGTCCCAAAAACCTCTTTGTAAATGTCAGAAGCTATACCCAAGGACATTTTCTGGTGAAAGACCTGATCCATGAGAAAAACAAAGTACAAATCCTCTTTAGAATTTAAATCGTTCAATTTGATCTCAGAAAAGTTCAAAGACTTAAAAACGTCGAAATCAAGTCCCTTTAAGTAGTTTACAGTCTTTCCGTAAGCAGGAAGGTTCATCGTGTTCTGACTTCCAGAAGCCACTCCCTCGGAAGACCAAGAGCCAGCCAGTCCTTTTTTAAGTTCTTCCAAAGCCGATGGATCTAGGAATTTGCCACTCAACCGGTCTGTGGAACATTTCATAATTTGGCTTTGGGAAAGGGGCCGAACCTTCGATCCTTCCGAGTTAAAAATCCATTCAAAAAGCTGAGACTCCACGTCCCCAGAAACGACGTCATCTGTTCCTGGAGTGGGAACACAAAGAGCATATTGGTAGATTTTCTGGCGACGTTGAACTCTGGAAGCCATAAGGCTTTCCCGAGGTCCTCGAGATACAGCTTCCCAATAGGCCGGAAAGGACTTCAAATATCTTTTTAAGAGAGCCTTTTCTGAACTGGCATTCTTAAGGGCAAAAACCACATCCAAGGCCAAAAAGTAGTCTTCACCATCACTTTTTTTAAGATCTGCGATATAAAGCGCAATTTCCGCAGACAAAAGGTCCTTCTTAAACAGAACATGCCTCAAACAGTTTTTGAGATCTTTTTTGTCACTGCAAGAGCTGTAAAGGGATTCTTCATACTCTTTTAGAACCTGTGGAAGATGGGAGTCCTTATTTTCGATCATCAAAAGAACAGCCGTGTTGAAAAGATTCAGCCTGTCCTTAAGGGAGTCTTGGGACAGTTTTTCTGCGGTCAATGTGTGGGGATCTTGAAGAAGTTCCCCTTTGTACTTGAGAAAGACATCCTTATAAAGATCAACCTGACCCGCCTTGATTTTGGATCGCAGTTTTTGAACCAAATCCTGATTGGCTTTTTCCTTCAACACTTGCTCTGGGGCATTTTCCTCATAGTTCGGGCGCGAAGTGGTGTCGTTTGGATTTTGATATTCTTTCTCGGCTGGGGTACATCCGAAAAGAACCAGTGTGCCTAAAAGAAGGGAAAGGGAAGATTTAAAGGACCACATTGAAACCCACTCCTACGATTTGACGGTATTCATCGACGTACCACAGGTCCAAATCCGTTTGATCTGAGTAGCTTCCATTCATCCAAAATCCATACACCGTCCATTTGGCATATTGATAGCTTAACCGTGCCGAGTTCTGAAAACGAAAGGTTTGGCTTCCGTCAACGTATTGGCTCAACTTCACACCGCCACCCACAGAAGCCGAAAGTCCCTTAAACATTTGATAGGTCAATCCCAGTTTATAACTGTAACCTGCATTTTGATTTACAAGGCCGGTCAGGGGCGAATAGTAGTAGGTGTTGATGATTCCATAGGCCGAACCCGAGTTCGTCAAAGACAATTTGTTCTTAAAAAATCGCGAATTCAACATAAGGTCCAATCCCAAGACTCCCTTGATTCCAAGGTTTTGAGTGGCTTGATTGGTTGGCAGCACGTAAAAGACCGACGGAGAAAGTGTATTTTGACTGTCTTGCCAAAGAGCTTTGGAAATAGAAAGAGTTGTGTCTTGCAAATAAAAATCTCGATCGTTTTGATCGGCCTTCACCTCACCATCCACAGAGGTGTAATTGAAGGAGGTGTCCACGTTGGCGGTCCACCCCATATAGCCGGCATAAATTCCCGTACCCAGTGCATTGAAATAAACACTTTCAGACTCTGTGTCTGCTCGATCCGTCATGGCGCTGTAACCTAAAAGAAGATTAAAGCTCAAATCCTTCTGTCCTTTAAGACGAAGCTCTTCCTCGGTTGTGCCCTGGGCCCAACTCCAAGCAGAAATCGACAAAATCAGAATGAAAATGAGAAATTTCATTTTACTTTGAACTCCATGCCTGAAACAGACGGCTGGCCTTTGCACGACATCCTGGAATTCCCGCCAAATCCGATTCCTTCAAAGGAATTCCTGCATCTTTGAGTTCCGCAGCGGTAGGAAGAAGTGCACACTTTGTGTCCGTAAAGAATTCCACAAAAGAATCCTGAAAGTTTCTTAAGGACAAAGTTCCCAAGTAGATGGGCGACCCATCTCCTCTGGTTTGAGGAACAAGAACCTTCCAACCCTTATCCACTTTGATCACATCTCCACTGACCGTCCGCACGTCGCCAACACGCTCTAGGTACATTTCCACAGGGTCGTTCTTGTGTAATTTCTCAATTTTATGAATTTCATTAATGAGTTCAAAAACCTGGCCAAAAAACTTCATAATGGGAGGACGGTACTGAGCTCGCACGGCATCCACCACATGGCGACTGAAAGGGAAAATGCTGTAATCAAATCGAAGGTCCCCATTCATCTGGGGACGGAACAGAGAGTTCTCGTCTTGATAAATGGACCGAATTTCCGTGTAAAACTTGTCTTTTCTGAAATCATAAATCTCTTCAAACATCTTTTTATAGATGGTCGAGTTGGACTCGGTTCCCGCGATAAAAAAGGTATTGATCTGAGAGATGCCATATTTCCCATTGAGATTGAGCCATTCCAAAATGGATCTTTCGTGGGAGCTGAGGTTCATCACTTCCATAAGGTCACTGTAAACATTCAAAACTCTGTCAGAACCTATGCGAAGACAAGAGTCTTCCTCTCCGCTGCAACTCTCTAAGGAACCCGAAGGAATCTCTCCCCATTTCATCAACGCATTTTCAAGATTCAATTGAAAAGAAATCAAGAATTCGCCAGATCCCCCTTGAGCAGAAGCAGAGAATCCTCTTTCCAACGGTTTGAACCAATCCAAATAGGATCCATTCTCCGAATTGACCTTGGTCATCGCCTGTTGAACAAAAAGCGTTTGGCTCGGTTGATAGACCGTCAAATCAGGGGCCACACCGAGCATTCCCCATTTTGGGAAATCACTGAGCATTTGAACATTTAAGTTCTTGGCCACAGGAGCAAAAGACTTTCCTGAAAGGCTGGTGAAAGTATTCCCTGCAAAAAACCTCATGCGCATCAATGTGTCGGCAGGATGGCGTCTGTATTCTGCAGCAAAAGTATCTCCAGCAGATCTTTCCAATCCTGGAGAAAGATGTTCCAATCCGGTCCAGCTGTAAGAGCGTGTCGCTCCGGAAGAGCTATCTTGGTAGGTCAAAACTCCTGCATCAATCCGCCGGAAAGAACTTTCGTTGTTTACAATCATCATCTCATTGATGAACTTTTCTTCCTGACCCGCAACAACCTTATTCTCAATCATTGCCTCAAAAATGACTTTCACTCTTTTTAAAACGTCCGATTGTTCTTTTTGAGGGACTCCTATGTTTCGAACAATTTCATTTTGAACCTGTTCCCAAGAAAGATTTGCAGATCTCTTAATCTGAACCAGGGTCAAAGCCGCATGGATGTCTCTTTGATATTCAAGCTCGCGATCCATAAAGGCCAATCGACGCCGCTGCTCTTCTTCACTGATAAACTTGAAGCAGTTTTGACCATTCCTAAATGTCTTCTCTTGGAAATCATAAGCGCGCTTTAAGAATTCATTTCGAATCTGAACCAATTCACCCAGACGAGCTTCCATCTTCTCGATTCCAGAATTGATCTTTGCACGTCTTTCAATTTCTCTGTTTTTGAGGTTCTCATCTGTGATTCGATCCAGGTTCACTGGCGGATGACTGCGATAGTGCTTCAAAACGGCCAAGAAACTGTTCATCAACTTGATTTTACTGGAGAACTCCGACCGAGCTTTGTCAACCATATCGCTCAAAGAAATGGAATTCCCACCCGACTTCGTAAAGCCTTTGATGATCTTGTCCATCGAAGACTCTTTGATGTCCAAATAGGTGAAGGTTGCAAACTCTTCGGGATCAATAAACTGGGTGGGACCGGCCCCTGCATAGCAACGCTTGTAAAGATCATCAAATACCGAGTCTGAAATCGACGAAAGTCCCTTCGACGCGTCCTCAAACTCCTTTTTGTCTTTGAAAAGGTACTTCTCAAGCAAGAGGTCAAAGAAGACATCTTCGTTCACAAGAGAAACGGACTCACCGTCAACATTTTCAGCCACATTTTTGTAACTGGCCATCACATCGGTTCGAACCCAAAAATCAAAGGCATGAATGACCTGGTACTTCGAAAGGCCTTGGGTGGGATCTCCATAGTCAAACCACGGACTTCCCAATTGGCCCTCAAGAAGATTGACGATCAAACTGCTTAAGTCCAAATTGACCTTTTTCCCCAACCACCAGATGAAAACCTCAACGGTTCCTTCAAATCGCGCCAGGAAGTAGGACAACATCATCATGTGGGGCCACACAGAAACGTAATTGATCTCTGACTTCATCCCCTTCAAAGCAATCTTTTGACGTTGGAATTCTTCAAAATCAGGTCCAAATTTCTTAACAAACTTTGACTCGATAGAGTCTTCCAAGAAGATCAAAATGCGGTCCGCATTGTCCTTGATTCCTCTCCAATCTGACTTGAGAGTCGACGCATGGGCCAAGAATCCAGGGAAGATGTCTTTGGATGAAAACTCTCTTGTTTGGAAAAAATCTTGGAAGTGAAGGTTTGTCATCAAAGACATGTAAGCGATTTCCACACGCAAATACTGATTCACAGTTTGGTAAAGTCTTTCCACCTTTTCGGAGGTGGACTTCATCTTTTGATTTTTGTCCAAAACATCCCAAATGACCGATGCCATTTCGGTTTTCAACTGACCTTTGAACAGCTCATCCACCAAATAGAAGTAAACGTCCAAGGTGGGAGTTTTCAATTCCAGGCTGTCATAGATATATCTGTTCTTACGAAGGACTTCGATTTTCTCCGAATGGTTCAATGCTTGGGAGTTCAACTGAGTCAATTGATCCAAGTTGGGTCGGACCTGTTGGCTCAAAGCGATGTAATCCACCAAAGTTCCTTTAGGGTCCAAAATGCCACCGTCAAAAAGACGGTATCTAAACCAATCCGCCTTCAACTTGTCCACATCTTCAATACAAAAAGCCTCGGCGGATTCAGAACTGTAAGGCTTAAATCGATCTAAAAGCTTCAAATACTCTTCATTTTGCTCTGGCGAAGTGTTCTTTGAAAGATCCAAAGAGTTTAAGTTCGCAGAGAAAATTTGGCAGTAAACCTTTTGCTGCCACTGGTCCATTTGACCTTTTGCTCCAGACACATACAGCTGGAAGTTTTCATCCATATGCCGCTGCCAAAGAATGTTGAGCTTTTCATTGTTAAAGTTGCTCTTATTCATGTAGGCCGTCTTAAGAAGAACAAAAAATTCTTGAGACTGAGCCAAATAGTTGCCCTTAAGGTCTTGGCAAGCCTTCTTCTGACAGGTCTTGTCCGCCTTCCTTAAAGTGGCAAATTGTTTTCTCAAGTTCAGAACTTCTTGAGACTTTCGCTCAGAAAGGGCCACAAGAACTTTTACATTGGCAGGATCCTTTGCGAAAACGCTGATGTTTTGACAGCCTCTAGAAATGTCCAATCCAAAGTTCTTGGTTAAACATCCAAAAAACTGGATTTTCATGTATCGAGCTTGAAGATCGGACAGCTGACTTGGGTCCTTTTGCTTTCCCTCAATGGACTTTAAAGCTTGAGCAAATGCAGTGTTGAAGATTGTCAGCAAATCACCCAGCTCGTCGGAAACTCTCCACTTGGTCGAATAAAAATAGGTGTTTTCTAAAATGATGGGCGAAAGAGGCTGAAGAATTTTTTTGTAAAGATCATCAAAGGAATTGCCTTCTTTATTGAGCATGGCCCAATAATCTTTTCGCTTTTCATAGTGACTTTTAATCAAACCCGTTGCCTGAGCTAAAACTTCAGGATCCGCATCGGGATCGTTAAAGTTGATTTCAGGCTTATTCTCGTGGGGCTTTCGCTCCACGTTCTCTTTTTGACAAGCCACCAGGGAAGTTGCGAGACCTAGAAAAAGTAAAATTCGTTTAAAGTTTTTCATCATGCCTCCTACCAGCTTCTCGCATGTTCGATGTAGTCGTAGGCATCCAAGTAAAATCCATTTAGAATGGCTGCAGCGTTCACGATCAATCCCATTCCACGAATGGCTTCGGTGCAGGTCTCTGGACGAGCTCCTGGCACATTTCTATAGTAGTTGTTAAATTCCTTCGAAATGCTGCTCAAATGAAGAGTCAATGCTTTGTCATCTTTGTAAACATTGTCTCTCCAATCAAAGCCTTGAAAGTCTTCATTGGCAGAGTTGAAGTATTCAGCCAATCCATTTTTGCGGCCTTTTTCTCCAGAGATACAGGTCTCTAGAACTCGTTTGTAGGTGTTGTAAAGCTCGGCCTTGATGCTGGAAGTAAACAGAACATCATCGTATTGCTTGTCGTAATCCATTTTGTAAGCCAAGTAGTATCCCGAATCCGCAGAGTACACCTTCAAAGGAGTCATCGGATAGAGCAGACTTTTTTCTGGAGGAGGACCTACAATTTTATAGTCCTCGGTCAAGTAGACCGCATCCAAAGGCTCAAAGTTTCCGGTGTTTGGATTGTAAATGTCCCCGTCCAATTGCTTGGTACGGTCTTCGTTTCCTTTTTCCGGAGTCTTTTTAACGACGATGGCGCTCAGATTTAATCGGAACTGAGTTTGTCGTCGAATCATTTCAAAGTATTTGGCCAGTCCAGGGAAGCGTTTCACATCGTTTCCGTAGTACTGCCAGAACATAGACCAACCCAAAGTTCGAACGGTGTTTCCAAGAATGTTATTTTCAGAAGAACTTCCGGGATCTTGACTCAATTCAAGGTTGTCAATCACACCGGACTTCACTGCCAAATTGAATTCCACCGGATAGAGGGTGCTCAAAAGGTATTGTCCATCTTGACGAGAGTACTTTCGCATAGGGATGGCCCAGCCATTCCATACCGAGTAGGCATAAGGAAGAGTCAGCGCTTGAATGGCGGCGGTCTTTAATGGCCACTTCCCGATTTCAAGCCACTTCCCAATGTCTTGACCATTGAAGTCACCTTGAAAAGTGTCACCACCCAACATGGAGGCGGTTTGGTGGTAGTTGTTGTAGTCCACAACTGCATAGTCTTTTCCACTGGTCTTCAAGGCATTTCGAATTTCGTGCATCAAAATGCCTGTGGCCACACACAACTCTTTCAATTCCGGATTTTCTGCAAAAACCTTTTTCAAAGTCTTGTTAGAAACCGCACTTCTAAGACCCGAGTTGTATTCTTCTTGCTCGGCCGCACCCGAAGCGTCATTTTGAGAGTTCACATAGTTGGGATGGTCGTAAGCTCCACGACAAGCTTTCGAAAAATCCAGCATATTCTTCTCACCATCCACTCCGCTGGAGATTTGCGGACGAATGACGGAAGCATCGTACTTTTGTCTCATGTAATCGTAGAAAACGCGGGCATCTCCAAAAGTTTTTAGAGCGCGATTGAAGAGATAGTACTCTCTCCATCGATAGTCTCCACCGTTGACAGAATCACTAAAGGAGTAGCTGAGTGAGGTTAAACTTCCACGAAGTTCTTTGAACTTGTTTTCCACAAGAGAAACGGCATCTCCCCCGCGGTCCCATCGTCGGCAGTATGGATCTGAACCAATCGAGGCATAGTAGTCGTTACAAGCTGGAAAATAAGACGCGTAGGTTTGCCCTTTGACCCGTTGTTCGACAGGAATGTAGGGAGGAATCTCTCCGCTGGGTGGAAGATCTTTCAGTTGAAAGTCTGTCGCCTTTTCGTCTCCAAAGGTAAATGTGGCGTACTTTTTTCGGTAAAGGTAAGTCAACACCAACTCATCCATAGGACCTGGCTTGATGTGATCATATGGGGCCACCGCTTCGGTAAAACCGGACCGGTATCCCATCACCGTTGTCATTTGGATGTAGCCTTTTTCTTCGTTGTTAAAGCTTTGAAGATCTTTGATAAAGTGTTCGGGAACGGTTCCTTCCGCAGGAATGATGTTTTCTTTAAAGTTGTGACCCAACCCAAGAACATGTCCCCACTCGTGCAGCAAAAGATCTTTTACGACGGACCTTCGAACTTCAGGAATGGATGCTTTTCCAGATTGAACGGCCATGTTCCAACCCAATGCCACTTGGTCAAAGCTCCGATCAAAATCAAAGGCAGCGTTCGAGGATTGCTGTTTGTTGATTCCAGATTCGATTTTCTTAGTGATTTCATCCACGGAGAGATTTTTAAGATTTGACGATTTTTTACCTGTAGGGTTCATTCCCATAAAGTGTGCGAAGGGAGAAGACTCCAAGCGCTCTAAACTTTTTTCGAAGCTTTCTGATCCACCGGCAAGGGACTGAATGTAATCCGAATCAAAAAGCTTTTCAGAAGACGTATCGACCAAGCTCTCACGAAGCATTGCTTGAAAGGACTCCATTTTCCGAAGCACTTCATCAATCCCAGAGGCGACCGAAGCATCCAAAACATAGCGGAGGTTTTTGGCCTGGTCCGCATCCAAATCTTTAATGTTGTTTTCTTTGAGTTTTTGCTCGATTTCCATTTTCAAGTTTAAATTTGAAGATGGATTGTAGATCCCACTGACAAACTCTCTCATACCCTGAGGCATATTGGAGGTTTTCTCTCTGTGGTTGACCAACCCCAACTGCACTCCATGTTGAAGCACACTTTGGGAAGCTGAACTGATGGTCGGCACATAGTGGTTGACCAAAGAGCGGATCATTCCACCCCAAATGGTCACTCCACCCCATAGAATTTTTCCATTTCGAACATCGGCAGTCACCATACCCACACCAAGGGGTCCATAGGAGGCCATGCGTTTGTCTTCAACCCATGTGATGGCAGGTTTTCTCAAGTCAAAGGCGTGTTTTAAGTTTTCGGCTTTCACTACAAAAGGACGAACTGTTTTGCCGGTGTCTTTAAAGATCTTTTCGAAGGTGTCGTTCCAATGCTTTACAATGTCTTTTCCGATGTCGACATATTCAGGTGGGAACTGGTTGAGGTAAATCGTGTGTGTTTTTCTCACATCCCACTTGGCTCCGTACATTTCCACTCCGTCTTGGCTCAAGCCACTGTGACGGGTTCCCAAAATGTGAAGCACGTTAAAGTGCTGTGAGTTTGTGGGAACAAAAGGCGTCTTTTCAAAACTGGAATCATGATCAAAGGCCAAAAAGTTGAAGCGAAATTTTCCGGCGGAATCAGATCCCAAGTAGGCATCGTGGGCCTCTACGGTAAACCCAAGGAAGTTGTTCTCAAGATCCCACTCCACTTGATCTTCTGGGACTCCAGTGACGATTCCGCCACCGGTCCAAAACATGGAGTAGGCCCATTTTTGAACGGAAACTGTGGATAGATCCAACGAAATATAAGGGCGAGCTTCCCAGTCACTGCGAGTCTCTTCCACGTATTCATTGGTTTCACGACCGTTCTCGTCGCGACGTTTTTCGTAGTAGTAATGTTTTTTAATTCCGATGGTGATGACCGGTTCCCATTTGTCTTCGGACTGAGACGGGTTCACCAAATAGCCCACAAGATTTTTTTCGAAGATTTTGAATTTAATGTTGCAGTGGGAAGCGTAATTGTAGTTGTGCGTGTAGGCCCAAGCGGCGTTTCCGTTTTCAGATTCAGGAGCCCATCCGCAAGCAAAGGTCTTTGGAGTGGCACCATTCAATTGAAAACCGGCGGCACTGGGATTTCCGGAATTCAAAAAGAAAGACTTTGAAATGTTTTGAATGTTTGGAGGAGGAGTCACTTCCGCAGGCTTTTTCAAACTGCATGAGGTCAGCAGCAGGCCAAGGCCTACGAAGAAAGTCAGGCTCAATTTTTTAGCGTGTTTGTGTGGACTCAATGGTTCCTCCCTCTACAAATCAGTCTGGCCCTTTCCCATTGCCTAATTTCAAGGACTTAGACTGCTCTGGCTTCAAGAGGTTCAATTCCTGTGCCTGACGGAAGTCATTTGGAGTGCAATTAAGGCCACTTGGCCCCAAAAACTGCCGTAATTTGTCATCCCCTCGCCAAAAAAAGCCCCGCACATGGTTCTTTTCGACTTCGAGTGGTAGGGAGTGATTTTGAGGGGTTATCGCCATATTGATATAGATTTTATTTAGTTTGGAGGGATGACTTTTTTTGAAGGAAGCCATTGATGCTTTTTAAGTCCTTGGAAATACTTTGTTTGCGAAAACAAAAAGACTTCAAGGAGGAA